>FWPU01000125.1_pt1 | contig 183371 bp, 187 predicted proteins | sample 2228361 | NCBI WGS metagenome assembly FWPU01 (sample SAMEA103939777, study PRJEB20133) | metagenome | reverse complement strand
TCTTCGCCACCCGATACAGGTGCGCACCAAGCCCAGCCTCCGCTTGGCCTCCTGACAAGCACATCTCAGCCGTTCATACACTCCCGCCCGCTCTAACAGGGGAATTCCGTCCTCCACCGCCTCGATGAGCAAAGTGTTCCCTGACTCGATCTCCCGCAGTGCTCTATCCAACTCCCTCACGAGCGGTTGCACCCGACCTGTAGAACACTTATACACGCTCATCCAGTCCACCGATCTGTCAAAGATCACCAGCACATCGGCGTCGCTGTGCTGGGTGAACCGCCCCGTCGCTAATGACCCGAAAAGCAAAACTAACAGCGGCTTGTGCACCGCGACGCGTCGCACGAACTCCTCGAGCTCGGCAAAGGCCGGATAGCGCTCTTGAACACGCGCTATCTGCAACACCTGCTCACCGGATAACACTGCGGGCAAACTCAAGGAACTTCTGGGCATATGCCAGACACCTCTGCGCGAGCTCGGCCTCATAGTATTCGCTCGGATGCCCTGCGGGGAAGCCGTTAGGATAGCGGCTTTGAATATAATGGCGATCAAGCTCCCGCGCCGCGGTCAGCAAACCGCGCGGGACCTTCACAAATCCTTGCGCCTGCCGCACAAGGTGAACCACAGAGTGTCCGCGAGCCTCTTGATTGAAATAGAGCAACAAGGCCTTCATCGCTTTCTCCGAGGCCTGCTGCGATTGAAAGGCACACCACTCATAATGACCGGCCTTCAAGCTATCTGTGGCAGCTCGCAGGTCTTGCTCCGCTTGGGCGAACCAGTCTTCATGTCGCTGCGGCATCGTTACTCTCCCATGCCGATTGTATCACTTCCACCATGCCAAAGCCCATAGAGTTTTTTTCTCCAAAGCCCGCTTCATAGCCCATTGCGATCAGCTCCGCGCTGCCGCGCACGGTGAACGGGGCCATAATCGCTTTAATCTTCGTGCCCTTGTAGTCCACTAAGCGATAGATCCCCTCCCCCCTCCGACGCAGGTAGTCTCTGGCAAATTCGATAGAAAGCTCATCGGACGCCGGCTCCCGCCCGTGAACGAGCACGAACTTTTTGAGCAGATTCTTTCGGATCGCTTCGGGAAACTCCGGATCGCCTGCCCTCAAATACCGTGCCCCAAACTTCCCCTCCCGCTCCGACCCGAGGGCAACAACGATGGGCGACAGAGACCGACAAGACATCTCACGCGAAAATCTGGGTGCGGGCAGGACCTCCACGCGCTCAATCCCAAACGCATTCGCCCCTAAACGCATTCGCCCCAGACTCAAAAGCCCCTGAGCCAAGTGCTCGATAAACTCAGAGATCGGCGAGGAGATCTGCCAAGCGATCTCCGACGAGAGACAGACTAGACCATCTTTCTTGATCTTGCGCTTCGGAATCAGAAGTTGTGAGAACGTGAAGAGCTTAAAGCGTTTGGCGCCGGAACGATAGCCCTCATCGTGTAAAAAGCGGGCGTAGTCGTGTGAGGCACTGTCAAGAAAGCCGTACACGACGGCGGTCAGGGCGTGTGCGTAATCAAAGGGGATGATGCAGGGGATGCGGTCCGGTCTGAGAGAAAGTGCTAAGCGCATAAAAAAACTCGCTTTCTGTTGTTTGCCGGACCTCGGAAGAGTTTATATCACATTTGGGGTATGGTTGTCAAGTTTTGGGGCATGGATTTGACTTCTTGTCGTCGAGGGTGCTAGAATGGGGCTGACGCCGGGGGGAGCAGGCGGGGTTTGTGGGGTCTTTGACAAGTGAATAGTGTTGAGGGCAACGGGGAAAGCGTGAAAGTCGTCGCGGTGTGGGTGTTTGGGCAGGATTGGGGCTCGACGACGGGAATGCTGGCAAAGTAGGGGGTAGGCAGCCTCTGCCAGGGAGGGGCTAGCTTTGTAGGAGAGCATATCTGAAGGCTATGAGCCGCACCTTCCTCAGAAGCCCTCCTCCTGCTAATTCTTTGCCTTTTAATTGGACCACAGTGGTATTGAAACTGGAAAAGGAGGTTGGAGGGGGGGGCATGAGAAGTCTTTTAATTGGACCACAGTGGTATTGAAACAGTTGTCGGACTGACAGGAGGCGAGGGTGGGACGGGACCTTTTAATTGGACCACAGTGGTATTGAAACCTGGACGAATACTGTGTCACGCTGGCAAGATTGATGCTTTTAATTGGACCACAGTGGTATTGAAACGTTGCTGCAGATGCAAGGCTCTGCAGCAACATTCTTCTTTTAATTGGACCACAGTGGTATTGAAACGCGGAACTAAGCGGCGAAAGATTGCTACTTGCCCAAGCTTTTAATTGGACCACAGTGGTATTGAAACTTCTGCGATGCTGGCACGTTGGCAAGCTTGCTTGGCTTTTAATTGGACCACAGTGGTATTGAAACTCACAAGGGACATTTGTCCGTTTTGCAGCCGTGGTGGCTTTTAATTGGACCACAGTGGTATTGAAACCGGACTAATTTTGTTTTAATGAATTCAGATATCTCTTCTTTTAATTGGACCACAGTGGTATTGAAACTGTCTTTCCGACGTGCTCGCTGTACATGGCTCTGTACTTTTAATTGGACCACAGTGGTATTGAAACGGTATATCCAGCTCCATCGGAAAGCTGGAAAACTTGTTCTTTTAATTGGACCACAGTGGTATTGAAACTTGGCAGCAGTAGGACTCCTGCTGCAACAACTCCGTCACCAACTTTTAATTGGACCACAGTGGTATTGAAACGAAGGTACATATCGTACTTGTCCTTCCCCCAAGCAGCCTTTTAATTGGACCACAGTGGTATTGAAACACGTTCTTTACTGTATTGTACATGTATATCACCTCAACCTTTTAATTGGACCACAGTGGTATTGAAACTGTGATGGTGACGAATTTCACTGTATTAAGTATGTTATTCTTTTAATTGGACCACAGTGGTATTGAAACCGACAAACTAGAACACATAGGCCTGATAAAAAAACAAACTTTTAATTGGACCACAGTGGTATTGAAACCGTTTCTGCTGCAGTGGTCACGTAAGAAACTCTGTATCCTTTTAATTGGACCACAGTGGTATTGAAAGTCGAGTACTAGGCTTGCACTCCCAACCCAAAGCACGTTATAATTCCCCCGTGAGCCGCCAAGCAACAGAAGTAGAAGCCCCAGAACAAACAAAAAACAAGACAGCGCCTGTCGTCCCTGCCAACAGCGTCCAAGTCCCCGGCCTGGCCGGAGCACGACTGCCCCGCACCTTCCGCGCCCTACGCCACAGAAACTATCGCCTGTTCTGGACCGGCCAGCTCATCTCCTTGACGGGAACCTGGATGCAGTCCATCGCCCAGGGGTGGCTCGTCTATCTCTTAACAAAGTCGGCCCTCAGCTTAGGCGTGGTCAGCTTCTCGCAGTTTCTGCCCGTCTTGCTCTTCACACTGTTAGGCGGCGTCGCTGCCGATCGCTTTGATCGTCAGAAGTTAGTGCTCTGCACCCAGAGCGCCTCGCTCCTTCAAGCAACCATCTTGGCCACGCTCACCCTGACGGGGGCCGTGCAGGTCTGGCATGTCATTGCTCTGGCGTTCCTGTTGGGCACAATCAACGCTCTAGATACCCCGGCACGGCAGTCGCTCATTCACGAGCTGGTCACCCGGGAAGATTTAATGAACGCCATTGCCCTGAACTCTACGGTGTTTAATAGCACGCGCATCGTCGGCCCGGCCATCGCCGGGACGCTGCTGGGGGCGCTCAGCGCCTGGATACACGCTCAATTCTCTCTGGATTCCGACGGAGCGACGCGCATTGCCATCGGCATCTGTTTCGCCATCAACGCCCTCTCTTATTTGGGCGTTATCGCAGGCTTGTTGCTGATGGACCGTCACCCGCACCAAGAGAACAACAATCACGAGTCGGTCTGGCGGAGCCTGTGGGCCGGGCTTGATTACGCCCGCCGCGACACGAGAGTGCTGGCCCTGCTCAGCTTGATGGGTGTCTCCAGCATCTTCGGGTTTTCGTATATGACACTTATGCCCCTGTACGCCGGGGAGATTCTTAGAGTGGGCCCGCAGGGCTATGGGTTCTTGATGGCGGCTGCCGGGCTGGGGGCGCTCACGGGAGCACTGATTCTCGCTTCGCTGGGGAACTATCAGCGCAAGGGGCTCTTGCTCACCGTAGGGAACTTCGCCTTCCCCGTGATGCTGTTAGTCTTTGCGCAATCGCAGCTCTTCCCGGTGTCGCTGAGCGCTTTAGTGGGCTTCGGCTGGGGGTTGATCACCCAGAACGCCCTCACAAATACACTGCTGCAGACCATCGTGCCCGGCGAGCTGCGCGGCCGCATTCTCAGTCTCTATACGCTGATGTTTATGGGGATGCTGCCCTTCGGGAGCCTGCAAGTCGGAGCAATCGCCGAAAAGTTCGGTGCGCCAACGGCGCTCTCGCTGGGCGCTCTCATCTGTCTGGGCTTCAGTCTCTTTGTCTATTGGCGTTGGCCGCACGTGCGGGCCTTGCGCTAATTCCGGGTTGAAGCCGCCGAGACGGTTTGCTATACTCAACACAATATCGACCCATCGCGTGCTTCTCTGAAAACACCGAGCACGAGGGTGTGTTGGCAGAGAGGGTAGCCTATGACGAAAGAACTCCAGCGTGAGCTGACACCGGAAGAGCGTTTTGCAGAACTCGTCGCAATCCGCGAGAAAGAGAGAGAGATCAAGCGCCGCTTAGCAGAAGCCCGCGCGCGCGCCGAAGAGATACTCGCGCAAGCGCGGGAGCGCGCCGCGCAGCTGAAAGCGCAAGCGGACCAAGAACTCCAGCGAGAGCTCAAGCGGCGCCGCGCCGAAGCCCACGCCGCTTGTGAGACCGAAGCGCGAAAAATTGTCGCCGAAGGCCACGCCGCAGCCCAGCGCGTAGGCGAACACCTGAAGGCCCGACACACCAAACTCTGCGAAAAACTCAGAGGGGAGCTCTTCTTCGAGCCACGACCATGCAGCGCCGAATGACCCGCGTCTACGTGATCTCCACGCACGAGCAAGAGGCACCTCTGGTGTGCGCATTGCAGAAGCTGGGAGTCTTGCACATCGAGCCGGTTTCGCTTCCCCACAGCTCCACCCCAAGGGACTTCTCCCTGGAGCACCACGAGTTGGAAGGTCTCCTGCTCAGGGTGAAAGGCCTGCGCGATCTGCTGGCCGAAGTCGGGGTGCGCCCTCAGCCGTCATCGGCTGCTATAGATCTGTCGAACCCTCGCACTGTTGAGCTTGTGGGCCATCTCGAAGAGCAGGTGCGTCCGCGCATCGTCGAGCGCCGCCAGGTGAGCGAACGCCTCGACGCTGCGACACACCTGCAAGATGTCATCAGTGTAACCGAGGGCCTCTTGCAGGAGCTCGCGCCGCTTGCCGGGCGAGAGCTCATCGTAGGGCTGGGGAGCACGGAGGTCCCCGCGGAAGAGGTTACTCAGTTTTTGCATACCCAGCTTTCCGGACGCTGCGATGTGCGCTGGCGTGTGTTGCCCGACCGCCGTCTGGAGCTGGCCGTGCGCGTAGATACCGAATACGCCCCAGCTGTGAAAGAGTATCTTGAAGCCAAGGGAGTTCGCCCGCTGGCGCTGCCGGCGCATATCCCCAGCGCGCTGACGCTCCCACAGGCCCTCGCGCAGCTCCGACACGATCTCCGCGAGAGCCCCGCTCGGCTCCACCAGATAGACTCCCAACTGCAAGCGCTGGGCCGACAGCACGGCAGCTGGCTGTTGGCGCTGGAACGCACCGTAGAGAACAGACTTGCTCAGCTCAACGCCATGATCCAGTTCGGCTATACAGACTATACGGTGCTCATCACCGGCTGGATTCCCCACGACGAGTACGCGCAGTTCGCCCACCTCTTACGAGAGAGATTTGCGGGGATCGTCGTGAGGGAAGATAGCTCGTCGGCCCCTCCCGAGGAGATCCCCGTAGCGCTCAAGAATAACAGTTGGAGCAGACCGTACGAACTCTTTCTCTCGATCATGGGCGTCCCCAAGTACGGGACGATTGACCCTGTCCCCGTAGTGAGCTTCTTCTTCCCACTCTTTTTCGGGATCATCATCGGAGACGTTGGCTACGGCTTGGTGATCGGTGCACTGGCGCTCTGGCTGCGTCGTCGCTTTGCCCAGTCAACCCTCGCCCAGCAGGCGGGCCAGATCGCGATGCACTGTGCGCTTTCTACGGTCTTCTTCGGCTTGATTTTTGCTGAGTTCTTCGGGTTCATTCTCCCCTACCCGCACTTCAAGCGCGGCGAGCAGACCAATGAGCTATTGCTCTTCTGTGTGGCGCTGGGCGCAACGCAAATTCTCTTGGGATTTCTCTTGGGGGCGATCAACGCGCTGCGCGAGCGACACGGTAAGCACGCGCTCGCGAAGGTCGCGGCGATGGCCGCTCTGATCGGCTTGGGGCTCACTGTGGGGGTCTTCGCTGGAGGGCTTCCCGAAAGCCTGAAGACGCCCAGTTTCGTGCTGCTGGCGGCAGCGTTAGTGATGCTCGTGATAAGTGAGGGCATCATTGGGATTTTGGAGCTCGTCAGCTACGTTGGCAATATTATCTCCTACGCGCGCTTGATGGGCTTTGGGTTAGTCGGGCTTAAGATTGCTGAGCTGATCAACGAAGCCGGAGAAGCACTGCACAACGTCTTTCTCGCCGTCATCATCGGGGGTGTGGCGCATTCGGCGAACTTGGGGCTGGCGCTCTTCGAATCTACCGTACAGTCGGCGCGCTTGCACTACGTTGAGTTCTTTCAGAAGTTTTTGGAGATGGGAGGACGTAGATATGAGCCGTTCCGTGAGAAGAGTATACCCTAAGGAGGCACTATGAAAAAACTAGCCGTAGCTGTACTCGTCTTTAATGTCGCTGTCATCGGTGCATGTTTGGTCGGTTTGGCCCAAGAGCTACCGCAATACGCCGAAAGCCCTCTCGCAGCCGGACTCAAAGCGCTCGCAGCAGCTATCGCGTTCGTCGGCGGCGCGCTGGGCACTGCCATTGCTCAATCACGCATCGGCTCCGCAGCCGTGGCGGCCGTCGCCGAAGACCAAAAGAACTTCGTGAGCGCGCTGATCTTCGTTGCTATCCCTGAGACGTTGGTCGTCCTCGGCTTCGTTGTGATCTTCTTGTTGCGCTAATCCCAAGCGATGGAGCTGCTCAGAAAGATCGAAGCCGAGGGCGAGCGCCAGGTTCAAGAGATTCTGGCGCGGGCGACGAGCCAGGCCAAAGAATTACTCGCGCAAGCAGAGCTTGAGATCGCCGCGCAGCGCGCGCGCGCGCTCAAAGAGCTCGAAGCCCAGTTGGAGCAGGAACGACGCGCGGTGCTTAGCCGTGCCCGTACCCAAGCCCGCGCAGAGTTCTTGCGGGCTAAGAGCCACACCGCAGAAGAGCTCTTTCAGAAGCTGGCCAACGAAATGGCCCATCTACGCGCCAACACTGCTGAGTATCAGAGATTCTTGCAACGCTGCCTGCGCGAGGCCGAGCAGGCCATCCCCGGCCCGCTGGTCATTCATACAGCGCCGGAGGACCAAAAGATCATCCAAGAACTTCTGAAAAACACGAAGCACAGAATGGGCGAGCCCATGCAAACCATCGGCGGGCTCGTGGCTACCAATGAACAGGGCGATCTGGTCGTAGATAATCGTCTGGAGACGCGCTTGACCAATCTGCGAGCCCGCCACCGCGCTGCGCTCGGGCGAATCTTTCTTGAACCTCACGGCGACTGATTCTCATGTCCTACGAATATCTCAACACGCGGGTGCGAGTGATGCTCGCCAAGCTCTTGAAGCCGGCACAGCTTGTCTCTCTTTTAGAGCTGCGCGAGCTAGGTGAGATGATCGACGTCCTGGCCAAGACCGATTATTCTTCGGAGATCGAGCGCTGCTCTGTAGAATTCTCCGGCTACGCCTTGATAGAACAAGCCGTCATCCGCAACGGCCAGCGCGCCTTCACTCATCTGGTGCGCATTGCCCCTGAGGACCCAAAACGCTTGATCGAACTCGTCTTGGAGCGCTTTGAAGCCTTCAATCTGAAGACGATCATGCGAGGGTTTCACATCGGCGTCCCTGCTGCTGAGATGGCGAAAAATCTCTACCCATCTCTTCTCTATTCGCCGGCGTTCTATCGCGAGCTGCTCAAGCGCGAGACACTCCGGGGCGTGCTCGACTATCTCTTAAGCGCCGGCAACCGCTACTACCGGCCCTTGGCTGCTGTCTTCGCTGAGTATGAGCGCACGGGCAAGTTGGCACTCTTGGAGCACGCCGTGGACTCGTTCTATTTCCGCTATGCCCACCAGGTGCTCGGGGAACGCCATGATGAGAACGCTCGCTTCGTGCGCGAGGCCCTGGGCACCGAAGCCGATATTCTCAATCTCGTCTATGCCCTGCGCGTCATTGAAGCAAACGTCCAATCAGAAGAGAAGTATCGCTATATTTTAGAGGGCGGACGCCAGGTGACGACAGTTCTGGTCAAAGAATTATTGGACACAGGCGACCGAAGCCGCTTGGTCAAGCAGATCGAGCGTCTTTCGTACATTCGCAAAATCAGCCCTTTGCCGGAAAATGTCAGCGCGACGCGCCTCCAAGAAAATTTAGAAAATCTGCTCTACGCCGAGCTCTGCCGCTTGGACTTGAAAAGACTCTTTGACATCCAGATGGCTCTTGCGTACATCTGGCGCAAGAGCGCGGAGATGACAAACTTAAGGGTGATCGCTGGCGGGCTGGCGCGGCACGTGCCGCGCGCCCAGATCGAAGAGAATCTTATCCCGCTGGAGGTGCTCACATGAAACCGGTGATCGTAGCCACCAGCGACCTGGCAGACGGGTTTCGCCTGGCGGGCATCGCGGTCTTCGAGATCCATTCGCCCGATGAAATATCTCAGATCGTCGAGCAGATTCGCGCCATGGCCGATGTCGGGCTAGTCTTAGTAGATGAGCGGTTTATGGAAGGATTTGAGCGCGCTTTGCAGGGCCTCGAACTGCCCCTGCTGGCGTCGTTCCCCGCAGACGAAGTCGCCCGCGAAGAGACATATATTGACGAACTGACTCGACGGTATCTGGGGCAGAAAATCTACGTGGAGGGGGAGTGACTCCATGATCGAAGGAAAGATTTCGCGCATCTGTGGGCCGGTGGTCAACGCCCGCGGCATGGAAGGCATCAAAATCAGAGACTTGGTGAGAGTGGGTGAATGGGGCCTCGTCGGCGAAGTGATCGAAGTGAAGGGAGATCAAATCTCCATTCAGGTCTACGAAGAAACAGACGGCTTGAAAGTCGGCGAGCCCGTCACGAGCGAGGGCAAGCCCTTCTTGGCTGAACTGGGCCCAGGGCTTTTAGGGATGATCTACGACGGCACTCAACGTCCACTGGAGATCATTCGCGACCAGACGGGGAATTTCATCGCGCGCGGCGCAACAGCTGATCCCCTATCGAAAAGCAAGAGATGGCACTTTGTGCCCACCGTACAGACTGGCCAGCAGGTCGCCCACGGGGACAGCATCGGGTGGGTTCAAGAGAGCCCGGCCATCCAGCACAAGATCTTAGTCCCGGAAGGTGTTGCAGGCAAGATCGCCAAGATCAAAGAAGGTGATTGTACAGTAGACGACCCCGTGGCGGAGTTAGACACCGGGCAGAAGCTCTTTCTGAAACAATGGTGGCCGATCCGGCGCCCGCGGCCGATTGCCCAAAAGATCGCTGCTGCACTGCCGCTCATCACCGGTCAGCGGGTCTTCGATGTCTTTTTCCCCTTGACCAAGGGCGGCAGTGCCATCGTTCCCGGCCCCTTCGGTTCTGGCAAGACCGTCACCCAGCAAGCGTTGGCCAAATGGTCCGATGCTGACATTGTCGTCTACATCGGCTGCGGCGAGCGCGGCAATGAAATGACCGAAGTGCTGACAGAATTCCCGCATCTGGAGGACCCGCGCACGGGGCAGCCGTTGATGCACCGTACCGTGCTCATTGCTAATACTTCTAATATGCCCGTCGCCGCCCGCGAGACCAGCATTTATACGGGGATTACTATCGCTGAATACTATCGCGATATGGGCTACGACGTCGCGCTGATGGCCGACTCGACTTCGCGGTGGGCCGAAGCGTTGCGCGAGATTTCGGGCAGGCTCGAAGAGATGCCCGGCGAGGAGGGCTATCCCCCGTATTTGGCGAGCCGTATTGCTGAATTTTACGAGCGTGCCGGACGGGTGATCTGTCTGGGCAGCGAGCAGCGCGAGGGCTCGGTCACTGTTATCGGGGCGGTTTCGCCGCCGGGCGGAGATTTTTCAGAGCCGGTCACGCAAAACTCTCTCAGGATCGCCGGGGCCTTCTGGGGACTTGATGCTCGCTTAGCTTACAGCCGTCACTTCCCAGCGATCAATTGGCTGACGAGCTATTCGCTCTATCTCGATGCCCTCCAAGAATGGTACCTCAGAGAAGTCGGCGCCGACTTTCTGGAGCTGCGCAAGGAGCTCTTGGAGATCCTGCAGAAAGAAGACGATCTCAAAAAGATCGTGCAGTTGGTGGGCAAGGAGTCGCTCAGCGAACCCGACAAGCTGTTACTAGACATCGCGCGCACGGTCCGCGATGACTTCTTGCGCCAGAACGCCTTTCACGAAGTAGACGCTTTCTGCCCGCTCAAGAAACAGTACTATATGATGAAAGCGATCTTAACTTTCTATGAGGCATGTAAGGCGCTGCTCGGCAAAGTCCCTTACGAAGAGATGCTCAAGCTATCGGCATGGGAACAGCTGAGCAAGATGCGCTATACGCCCAATGACCAGACGGAAAAGTATTTCCCGAACTTCATTCAAGAGCTAAGCACTGTCAGCGCGTCAAAGGAGGCCGTGGCATGAGCACCACACTCTACGCCAAAGCCCATCGCACTATCACCGAGATTAAAGGCCCGCTGGTCTTCTTGCAGAGCGTTCCCGACGTGCGCTACGGCGAGCGCGTCACGCTCGTAGACAGCGTGGGCCGCAAAAAATCCGGCCAAGTGCTCGAAGTCGGCGAGCACGCCATCGTCGTTCAAGTTTTCGAGGGCAGCGACGGCCTAGACCAGAAAAACACAGCGGTCTTCTTCAGCGGCGATGTCGTCAAGCTGGGGCTGTCTGAAGATATGCTCGGCCGGGTGCTGGACGGTTCCGGCAATCCCCGTGACGGCTTGGGCGAAATCTTTCCCGAAGTCGAACGCCCCATCACGGGAAGCCCGCTCAACCCGGTCTGCCGCCAGCAGCCCTTTGAATTCATCGAGACGGGCATCTCAGCGATTGACGTAATGAACACGCTCGTCAAGGGCCAAAAGCTGCCCATCTTCACCGGTGCGGGCCTGCCGGCCAATCGCGTCGCCGTGCAGATCGCCCGGCAGGTCATTCGACAATCGAAAGAAGAGCTGATCGTGGTCTTCGCCGGGATGGGCATCACGTCCCGTGAATATAACTATTTTTACAAAGAGTTCCAAGATTCCGGGGCGCTCGCCAACTCCGTGCTCTTTCTCAATCTGGCCGACGATCCGACCATCGAAAGAATTCTCACACCCCGCCTGGCGCTCACTACAGCCGAGTACTTTGCGTTCGACAAGGGCCGCGACGTCTTGGTGATTTTGACCGATATGCTCAACTACGCCAATGCACTTCGGGAGATCAGCTCGGCGCGCGAGGAGATCCCCGGCCGGCGCGGCTATCCCGGCTATCTCTATACTGATCTGTCGACTAATTACGAGCGGGCCGGCATCATCAAGGGCCAGCAGGGCTCTGTAACCCAACTGCCCATCGTCACCATGCCCAACGATGATATTACCCATCCGGTCATTGACCTGACGGGCTACATCACCGAGGGGCAGATTATTCTCAGCCGTGAGCTTGACAGAAAGGGCTTCTACCCGCCGATCAACCCGCTGCCGAGTTTGTCGCGCCTGATGAACTTGGGGATCGGGAAGGGCAAAACGAGAGAAGACCACCGCCAAGTCCAAGATCAGCTCTACGCGCTCTATGCCCAGGGTAAAGAACTGGAAAAACTGACGGCGATCATTGGGAGTGCGGGCTTGGGCACGATAGAGAAACAGATTCTACGCTTTGTGGAACGGTTTGAGGGCGAGCTCATCAATCAAGGGGAGCGCCCGCGCACCGTCACGGAGAGTTTGGAACTGGCTTGGGATTTGCTGAGTGCAGTCCCGCGGGCCGAGCTGCGGCGCGTTGAAGACAAATATATAGATCAGTACATGCCCAAGGCGGCCGCGCGTCCGTGACCCACAACAGAGGACAAGGGGCGTTGACGATCGGCACCGTTCAGTGTATCGTGAAACAGGCTGGTTTCTTTCCCGCAGAGAAGGGAAGGAGTTAGGTCCAACCGAGGAGAGGGCCGTTTGTGAGTGCAGACATCCTACAGGTGCTGGCCAGTGACCGCGCAATCGGGGAGATCGTAGCGGATTTTCAGAAAGCGTTCCATACGGTGTTGACCAGCGCTCTTTTACAAAAAGCCGAGGAATCGAAAGATCTGCCGCCGCTGGCACAAACTGCCTTGACCAGCGCTCGGCGCTTTAGTTTGCACAGCTTCACGGCACGTGGTGGCAAGCGCATCCGGCCTCTGCTGTTCTGTTGCGGCTATCTTTGCCTGGGAGGCGCGGACGCACATGCCGTTCTCCAAGCGTCGGTTGCCGTGGAATTGCTGCAAACCGGGCTCATCATCCATGACGATCTGATAGATCGCAGTATCGAGCGCCGTCAGGGGCCGACGATGCACCTGCTCTGGCGGGACTACTTTCGAGAGGAACGCTATCAAGCCCGATACGCCAGCGAGCCAGAGCATTTTGGCTTGTCCATGGCGGTCTTGATGGGCGATATCGCTTCGGCGCTAGCGTATGAGATTCTCGCCCGCGCGGAGTTTCCCCTCGAGCAGCGATTGCGGGCTGTGCGCACCTTCAGCGAGGTGATCTATCGCGTCGCCTTCGGCGAACTGCTCGACGTTGACTTGGGCATGAGACCGCTCGCTACCTTGAGCGAACCCGAAATCTTGAAAATCTATGAATTGAAAACAGCGGGCTATACGACCGAAGGTCCGCTGCACCTGGGGGCTGTCTTAGGAGGGGCCGAGGCAAAACACCTAGCCCTGTTGAGCGAGTACGCGGTCCCCTTGGGCATTGCTTTTCAGGTCCAAGACGATCTTCTGGGGATGTTCGGCAGACGTGACGAGATCGGCAAAGACGAAGGCTCCGACTTGCTGGAAGCGAAGCGCACGCCGCTGCTGCTGCACAGCTGGAGGGAGAGTTCATCCAGCGAACGCGACCTGCTCGAAGCTGCGTTGCGTAACCCCGAGCAGGCTCGACATGCTCTTGCCCACGTGCGTGCGCTCATTCTGAAAACCGGTGCTGTGCACCACGCCCAACAACTGATTGCCCGGAATTTTCGCAAAGTTTACGCAAGCCTACAGAAGATCGAAACCATCTTCGGGCCGACGGCAGCCCGCGTGCTGCACAACGTCGCCCGGTATATAGAAGACCGTGAGGACTATAAGGGGGCTCTCGAACCATATGCAGATGCTCAATACCACAGTCGCCACCACATCTGAAGAGCAAGAGAAGCAGCTCGTAGCGTTACTGGATCACGATCACATGCCCACGCATATCGCGATCATTATGGACGGCAACGGCCGCTGGGCCAAGCAGCGCGGCCTGAGCGTCCATCAAGGGCATCAAGCGGGCCGCGAGGCCGTCCAACGCACGCTGCAAGCCTGTGTGCAGCTGGGCATCAAATATCTGACGGTCTATGCGTTCTCGACGGAAAACTGGAATCGCCCCCCGAGTGAAGTGAGCTTTTTGATGAAACTGCTCGAGCGCGCGATAGATGACCAGCTCCATGAGCTCAAGCGCAACGGCATCCGTGTGCGCGTCATTGGGCGCTTAGATGAGAAGATCCCGGTGACGCTGATCGCAAAGATCAAGCAGGTCATCGAAGAGACGAAGCACAACCGAAAACTGACCTTCACCGTGGCACTCAATTACGGCGGTCGAGCGGAGATCATTGACGCCGCGCGCAAGCTGGCCTGCGAATCCGCTGCGGGACGCCTCGATCCCCGCGCCATCAGCGAAGAGAATTTTCATAATTTTCTCTACACCAACGGGACGCCCGATCCCGACCTGGTCATTCGTACGGGGGGCGAGATGCGCCTGAGCAATTTCTTGCTGTGGCAGCTAGCCTACGCCGAGTTCGTCGCGACGCCGGTCTACTGGCCAGACTTCGACAAGAGAGAACTGATTCGAGCGATTATAGAATATCAGCAGCGCGAGCGACGTTTTGGAGGGCGCCATGGAAACGATCAAAGCCACGCGTGACGAGCTGCTGCGCACCCGGCAAGAGCTAGCTATCGCGCAGGGCGGCAAACAGATTTTGGAGAAAAAGAAGGAGGCGCTCCTCAATAGATTTTTGGGGATGGTGCGCCACTACAAAGGGCGCCGCGAAGCTCTACTAGCGGACCTCAAGCGTCAAAAAGACTTCCTAGCGCTCACGCGCGCCCGCGACGGCTCGATCACTTTGAAATCCGTGGCCCTAGCAACCAGCCAAGATATTGCGCTAGAGATCTCGCGCGATAACGTCATGGGCACGAAGATCTTTCACGCCAAGCACCCTGAGGTCAAGCGCGACATTCTCTCGCGGGGGTACAACCCGGCCAGCACCAGCAGCCGCATCGAGGCCTGTGCCGAGGTCGCCGAAAAGCTTCTGGATCGCATGCTAGATATCGCGCATTTAGAGCATAATATCAAGACCGTCGGGCGCGAGATGCGCAGCCTCAACAGCAAAATCAACGCGCTCGAAGAGAATATTATCCCTGCGCTCAAAGCAAAGAAGCGTTACATTGAAGACATATTAGAGCAGAACGAGCGCGAAGAGATTTTTAGGCTGAAGATGGTCAAGCGGGGGCAGGAGCGAAAAGCTGAAGGAACTACTCCCACAGTGCGCTCAGCTTGATCTTCAAACCGGGCAAAAGCGACGGCTGAAAAGCCTCATCGCTTTGGTACGTCGCGATGTGCTGGAACGCCCGTGTCTTGGTGTCAAGCTTGTAAACTTCGAGGGTTTCGGTGTCGGGATCAACCAGCCAATACTCTTTGACGCCGTGGCGGCATAGATTTGCTTCTTGGCAGTGCGGTCTTGCTCTGCGCTTGTCTCTGATAGTATTTCGACTATCAGATCGGGCGCACCGTGGATGTTCTTTTCGGTAATGATCTTTTTGCGCTCGTTGGAGATAAAGAGCAAATCCGGCTGGACGACGTTTGTTTGTGACAAGATCACGTCGGTCGGGGCACTGAACACACGACCGCGCTTGTGCTTTCGTACGTGCTGATGCAAAACCGCATATAGGTTTCCCGAGGCAATCTGGTGCTTCGTCCTCGGTGCTGGACTCACGAAAAGCTCTCCCTCCAGGACCTCGTAGCGTTTGCCGTCGTTGGGCAAACAGAGATAGTCGTCGTAGGTCAGCACGATCTTCTGGAGCTCGCCGACCGCGCGTGCCATATAGATCACCTTGCAGAGAGTATAGAGCAATACGCCCTAGATGTCCAAGTTCGTGATCATGTCGCTGTTTTCTAAGATGAAGTCGCGGCGGGGGCTGACCTCGCTGCCCATGAGCACTTTAAAAAGCTCTTCAGCTTGAAGCGCATCATTGATGTCTACTTGCTTCAAGATGCGCTTCTCTGGGTTCATGGTGGTCTCCCAGAGTTCTTCCGGGTTCATCTCCCCTAAGCCCTTGTAGCGCTTCACCTCAAGGTGTCCGTCTTTGCCGTCTTTGCCTCGCAGAGCGTCGAGTTCTTCATCGGAATAGAGATAGTACACTTGTCGGCCCTTCTTGAGCTGGTAGAGCGGCGGCTTGGCGATATAGACGTGCCCCTTTTCAATGAGCTGGCGGAGATTTCGAAATAAGAAGGTGAGCAAAAGCGTGCGAATGTGCGCCCCATCAATATCAGCATCGCACATCAAGATAAGTTTATGGTAGCGCAGGCGCTCCAGATCAAACTCCTCGCGAATGCCCGTACCTAACGCCGTGATGAGGGCATTCAATTCTTTGTTATCTAGGAGTTTATTGAGCGCAGCCTTCTCGACGTTGAGCACCTTGCCGCGCAAGGGAAGGATCGCCTGAAACTCGCGGTTCCGTCCTTGCTTGGCGCTGCCGCCGGCCGAGTCGCCCTCAACGATGTAGAGCTCGCATTTGGCTGGCTCTTTCTCGGCGCAGTCGGCAAGCTTGCCCGGCAGCGCCGTACTAGAGAGCAAGCCCTTGCGCCGCACCAATTGTTTGGCTTTTTTCGCCGCGAGGCGGGCCTCTTGAGAGCGGAGGGCTTTCTCTAACAAGACGCGCGCCGTCCCCGGATTGTTGTTGAGATAGAGCTCCAACTGCTCGCGCACGATATTGGAAACCCGTTCTTGGACATCGGGGTTCCCCAATTTGGTTTTTGTCTGGCCCTCAAATTGGGGGTCGCGCAGCTTGACGGAGACAATGGCCGTCAATCCCTCACGAACATCTTTCCCATCGAGGTTCTCGGCGTCTTGGGTGATGATCTTTTTCTCCCGGCCGTACTCGTTGAAGACGCGGGTCAGGGCTGTCTTGAAGCCCATCAAGTGCGTGCCACCCTCTTTGGTGCTGATGATGTTGGCAAAGCTGTAAATGTTCTCATCGTAATCATCGGTGAACTGCATGGCCACTTCCAAGACAAACCCGGAGGCTCCGTTTTCGTCCTTGAAGTAGATGATATCGTCGTGGAGGGCTTTGCGAGCTTCGTTGAGTTCTTTGATATACGCTGCGATGCCGCCATCGTATTTGAAGTGTCTTTGGATGCCGGTGGCGCGGTTGTCCAGCTGAATCGAAAGCCCCGGATTGAGATAGGCCAGCTCTTTCAGCCGGTGCACCAGCCGCGCAAAGTCATATTTGATCTCACCGAAGATCTGCCGGTCGGGCAAGAACGTCACGGTAGTGCCGGTCTCTTGGGCGTCGCCGATGACTCGCAGCTCGCACGCCTTCTCGCCGCGTTGGAATTTTTGGTAGTATCGCTTGCTATTTCGGCGGACTTCGACTTCCAGAAACTCCGAGAGCGCATTGACGACCGAGGCACCAACGCCGTGCAAGCCCCCAGAGACTTTATAGCCCCCGGTGTCAAACTTCCCGCCGGCATGGAGCTTTGTGTAAACTAATTCGACTGTGTTCATACCGGTCTCGGGATGGATGTCCACAGGGACGCCGCGCCCGTTATCTGAGACAGTGACGCGGTTGTCTTCGTGCACCGTGACTTTGATTTCGGTGCACGCTCCCGCAAGATGCTCGTCAATAGAATTGTCAACGATCTCCCAGATCAAGTGCATGAGGCCGTCTTGGCCGGTGCCCCCAATGTACATCCCCGGGCGCATCCGCACGGCCTCTAAATCTTCCAAGACTTTGATCTGTTCTGCTCCGTATTGACTCACAATAGCTGTCACCACAGAATTATTATGGGTTTTCTCTACCAAGTCTCTCACCCCGTCGCATAAATTATACTGAATTGGACTGTCAAAAGCAAAAGAAATCGGTCTGGGAACTGGGTGACGGAAGCCGGGCAAACTCCCGGTTGTCGCTCACGATATGGCTGGTTTATAATTAGCCGATCATGAAGAAAGAAGAGAAGGAGCGTATTATTTGTGGGAGGCCGTTGTCTCCCCGGGAGTTGGCTTGGTCTCTCTTGGCGGCGATCGCGTTTATCGTGGCTGGTGCAACGCTGTTTCGCTATCCGATTCTTGCTCTGGCGACTTTTTGCATCTCGGTAGTCGCACTTGGACGAAGTGGCTTCTTCCGAGGTCCACAGCAGAAGATTCGTAATTTTCTGGGCTATCGGCTCTACTAGGCGACGAGCTGATAACGCTTCTCTCGCCCTATCAGCTTAGATGATAATCGTGCGTCTGCTCGATACCGGCATTCAGAGCGCTGCGTGGAACATGGCGCTGGACGAAGCGCTCGTGCTCTCATGTGAGAGAGAGCCTCGCACTACGCTGCGTTTCTATCAATGGGCGCGCCCGACGCTCTCGTTGGGCTATTTTCAGAGTGTCAGCGAGATTGATCTGACGGAGTGCCAGCGCCGGGGCTTTGAGTGGATTCGAAGGCCCACCGGCGGACGAGCCGTCCTGCACCATCATGAGCTGACATACAGTGTTATTGCCCCTATATCACTCCTGGGAGAGAGCGTCAGCCGGTCGCACGAGAAGATCAGTCGGGCGCTCGCGCTGGGGCTAGAACACCTGGGCGTGAAAGCGGAACTTGCGCACCGGCGAGCATTCGGCGCAGGGCATCTGAAGGCAGCTTGTTTTGCAACCCCGGCACTTGTTGAATTGACTGTCCAGGGCAAAAAAGTGGTGGGCAGCGCGCAGATGCGCACAAAAAAATCTCTCTTGCAGCACGGCTCGATCCCTCTCACAATAGACTGTGATGCGCTGGCAGCAGTATTAAAACTGCCTGCGGCGGCGCGGCGGCTGCGCCAGAAAGCTACGGGCTTGGCGGACTCCCTCGCACGAGAGCCAACGCTAGAAGAACTGAAGTATGCTCTCATTAAAGGTTTTGAAAGAGTTTTCGAGGCAGAGTTTAGAGCTGAAGGATTGTCCTCCCAAGAACGGGCGTTGGCTACAAGGCTCTACACTGAAAAATACTCGACATGGGCATGGAACCGGCGAGCGTAGCGTGCGTTGCCCCCTCATTGACACCAGCCCTCTGTATCCGTATATTGAAGAGATCGCTATGGCATCAAAGAAACCTCGTTCGACGCTCCTGGCGCTCGACGTGGGCAACACTATCACCAAGATTGGGCTCTTCTCTGGCGAAAGATTGCTGACCGACTTTCAGTTAGCCTCCGATCGCGACCGGACTGCCGATGAGCTTGGCCTCCAAATAAAAGCCCTGCTCCAGGGGTGGGAGAGCCCTAGGGATGTCATTATTAGTTCAGTCGTTCCGCGGTTGAATGCCTCGCTGGCCCGTGCTTTCCAGCGGCACTTTTCTCTCGATCCGAAATTTCTAGACTATCGGTGGGGCCTGAGCGAGCTCGACGTCGAGGAACCCGCCAAAGTGGGCACGGATCGAATTGCTGATTCTATCGCTGGCTTCTATCTCTACGGCGGCCCGTTGCTCACCATCAACTTCGGCACGGCGACGACGTTCAATCTCATCTCCAAGGATGGGAGATTTCTTGGTGGTGCGATTGCCCCCCAGATGGAACTAACGGCTTGGGCCCTGGCGCAGCGGGCGGCACAGCTCTATGAAGTCGAGCTGCGTTGTCCAGAAAGTGTGATCGGCAAGACGACCGACGAAAACATTCGCGCCGGCTTTGTGCTGGGCTTTCTTGATTTGGTCTTAGGGCTGATTCAGCGTTTTCGCGCGGAATACGATCCAAGCCTAAAGGTCGTGGCGACGGGGGGGCGCGGAGAGTTTTTTGCGAAAAATCTCAAAGAGATCTCCGTCTATGACCCCCATCTGACGCTACAGGGGTTACGGCTGGCCTGGGAGCTTCAGGCTAAACAGAGCAAGCGTCGCCGAAGGCTTTGACTTGGGTGAGCCTTTCTGCTAGAGTGGAACAGCACACTGTGGAGGTGCAAACTATGAGTTTTCCAGGCGGTTTCGAATGGGTACTAATCTTCCTTGTAATCTTGCTGCTCTTTGGAGGGTCGAAGCTACCTGAACTTGCGCGTGGCTTAGGGAAAGCCATTCGTACATTCCGGCAAGAAGCCGAGGGTGTGAAGCGAGAGTTCGAAAAGGCCGCTGAGGCTCCTCTTACTGAGGGCGAAGAGGCAAAGTCTGAATCAAAGGAACAGCCGACCCCCAGCACAAAATAGGCACTTATACCAACCATGACGTGGCTGCTTATCATCGCGATCATTTTGTTGCTCTTTGGAGCGAGTCGGCTTCCTCAAGCAGGAAGGAGCTTGGGTAAAGCTTTTCGCGCCTTTCGAGAGGAGACTAAGGCAGCAAGTCGCAATAAAAAGACATGAGACTGCAAGAATACCAAGGCAAAGAACTCTTTCAGCGTGTCGGCATTCCGATCTCTGCCGGGAAAGTGGCGCTCTCGCCTCTTGAAGCAGAACAAGCCGCGCGTGCGCTGGGCGGCACTGTGGTCGTCAAAGCCCAAGTCTTGGTCGGTGGACGTGGCAAGGCCGGCGGGATCAAATTAGCGCGCTCTCCTGAAGAAGCCCGTGCCCATGCCGAAAATATCTTCCAGTTACAGATCAAGGGCGAGCGGGTCCGCAAAGTCTTAGTGACTGAGGCTGTCGAGATTGAAAGAGAGTTCTATCTGTCTATTACGATTGATCGTGCCGCGAAAAAACCTGTGGTGATCTTCTCCCCCGAAGGCGGCATGGAGATTGAGGAGCTGGCCAGCGCTCATCCCGAAAAGATCGTGAAGTTTCATATTGATCCGCTCATTGGACTGCAGCCGTATCAGGTGCGCACGGCGCTCTATCAAGCGAGCATGGAACCGACGTCTCTCAAGCTCCTCAGCGATATCTTCTTCAAACTCTACCAAGCGTTCACGCAGTATCGAGCGAACTTGGTGGAAATCAACCCTCTGGCGCTCGCCGCGGGAAAACTGATCGCAGTAGATTCGAAATTTATCATTGACGACGATGATGTGCCTGCGGAACTGGCAGGCTGGGAAGAGGAGGAGTTGGCCGGCAGCCCTGAGGAGCGGGCTGCCAAACAAGCTGATCTACAGTACGTTAAACTAGATGGCACCATAGGTGTTATCGGCAATGGGGCGGGCTTGGTGATGGCCACGCTCGACGTCGTGGCGCTTAAGGGTGGGCGCCCAGCTAATTTTCTTGACATCGGCGGAGGAGCCAGTGCCGAGGTCATGAAACAAGCCCTCCAAATCGTGCTTTCAGATTCACAAGTACAGGGTCTTTTTATTAATATTTTCGGCGGGATTACGCGCTGTGACGAAGTAGCGCGAGGCTTGGTCGCAACCCAGCGAGAATTGGGCATCCGTGTGCCGATGGTCGTGCGCTTGACTGGGACAAATGAAACGGAAGGACGCAAAATTCTGCACGCCCAGGGCATCACGCCGGTGGCCGACATGGAAGAAGGCGCTGCCGAGATCGTTCGCCGTGTGATGGCTCACAGCACTTGATTCTTCAATGAGAGAGTTTATGAGAGCAGTACGCTTCTGATAATCTGATAAGGAGGGATCTTCCCATGAGGTTACGGACTAGCGCGATAGCACTATTGGGAATGGTGATGGTGCTGAGCTTGGGGACTCGCGATGTTGATGCTGGGGATCACATCATACCGTTCGATGAGATCAAGCCCGGCATGGAAGGCTTCGGCAAGACGGTCATCAAGGGCGACGAGATCAGGACCTTTCAGGTCAAAGTGATCAATACTATTGACAACCCGGGATTTCTCAATGATCACATTGTGGTGCGCGTCGGAGGGTCGGCCATCCGTGAGGCCGGTGGCGTTGCCGCTGGCATGAGCGGCAGCCCCATCTATATTCACAATAAGCTGGCGGGGGCTCTGTGGGGGTCGTGGGGGTTTCAGGTCGGGGCCGAGCCCATCGCTCTTGTTCGTCCCATCGAAGCGATGCTCGCGCTCATCGAACCTCTCAAAGAGAAAGAACAGGCTCGTGTGAGCCGGCTTCCCGACATCCCCTATGGAGTGATCGGCTCGGTTGAGATAGATGGCCAGACGAAACAGATCGAAGTTATCTCGCGGATGCCCTCGCCCGCCGAGCAAGCCGCTCGGTCCAACACGATCTTCATGCAAGCGACTGCGACGCCGCTGTTGGTGTCGGGCCTCGAGGGGCGGGCACTTAGGTATCTCCAAGGCGGCCTGAGCGAGAGCTTGATGCGCTCTGCTGGAATGCGCCAGGCGCTTCTCTCTCTCTCTGGGGAAGACTTTCTCCGTGAGCTCTCTGAGGGATTGGAAGAACGCTATAATATTCGGGTTCAACCGACAGGGCTTTCCGGCGCGGCAGCGCACGCTTCGGCCTACAAAAGCGACCCAATAATGCTTCAAGAAGGCGGGCCGTTCGGGGTGATGCTCACCGACGGGGAGATCACCATTGGAGCGTTCGGCACGATCTCATATATTGAAGAGCATATCGTGTTGGGGTTCGGCCATTGGCTGTTCCCGGCAGGTGAGACAGAGTTTTTCTTAACTGAAGCTTATATTCTCGACACCGTGGAGTCCCTTGAATCCCCGTTTAAGCTCGGGGTGCCGGGGAGAAGCGTAGGCACCATCTTTGAAGATCGTTGGCAGGGAGTGGGCGGGGTCGCCGAGATAGAGCCGCGCCTGCTTCATGTCTCTTTGAGTGTGAAAGACAGAGATCTTGGTGTTACAAATAGAGTTCAGTTTCGCATTGCTTACTATGAGAGCTTGATCCCGTTCTTGTTCTTAGTAGGAGTCTTGGACACTGTGGACCGCACGCTCAACCGGATCGGGCCAGGGACAATGATCACGCGCTATACGCTCAAAGCCACCGAGCTGGCCGAGCCCTTGTCCCGCACGGATGTCTTTGCTAGCTTGAGTGATGTTGCCGTGACTGGGCCGCTGCGTGTGGCACAGATTCTCTTCACCCTAGCTCGGAACGAATTCCGCGATGTGGGATTTAACACATTGGACATGGAGATCGAGGTGCAGCACGCAGTGAAGGCCTTGCGTGTGAAGTCTATACAGACAGACAAAGAGACCTACAAGCCGGGCGAGACCGTGAAGTATACTGTGATGTTGAAGCCGTACCGCGGTGAAGAGCAAACCGTTGAAGGAGAGCTGCAGTTGCCTGAAGAGCTAGATCGCAGTAGCGTGACGCTACTTGCATTTGGGGGCCCACGGCGCAGCGAACAAGAAAATCAAGAGCCCCAGGAGGAGTTCGACTCCTTGAACGAGTTGGCGGAGGCTCTGAAGAGTATGACTGGCAACGATAGTCTGACGGTCGAGTTCTTGAATCTATCAGAGAGTGACGCTGAAGAAGAAGCTCCAGAAGATAATAACGAAGACCCAGAGTCTAAACCAAAGTTCAAACAGACGCAAACGCTTGCCGAAACGATCGTGTACGGTGAAAAGACTCTAGAGATCAAGATCCAGAGTGAGCAAGCGGAAGAGCCAACCCCAGAAAAGCCTGAGGAACCCAAGCCGGAGAAGAAGCCCTGCAAGTTCTTGTTCTATTGTCCATAATAGAACGATCCGAAGCGGCCTTTGATGCTCTCTTTTCTAAAGACGCTTTGATTGGCTTCCAAGGGCATGAAGTTACCCCCCCATTGGTCGCTCTAGCTTTAAGCCAACAGAGGCGTCATAAACGGGCATGAGTGAAAAAACATCCATCGTTTCTGGGCTTTCTATCTCTGTCTTCTTTGTATCTTATGTCCGTTAAGTTTGCTTAACGGACATGACTGTTGTCGGGCGTTTGTGAAGAGGGGCAGGGGTTAGCGCAGATAGTGCAGCATCCCGTAGATAACGAGCCCGGTCAGCGAGACGTACATCCAAATGGGGAACGCGACGCGGGCGATCTTTTTATGGCGGGCGAAGTCCCCCCGGATCGCACGGCGCAGGGTAATAATCGCTAAGGCGGGCGTGATAGCTGCCAACGGTGTGTGCGTCCATAAGATCACACGATAAAGAGAGCGAGCAGGTCCAGTATAAGTCGTTGGCCCGGTCAGCGCATAGCGAACCACATACAAAACCAAAAAGAGAATCGAAAGCCCAAACGCTGTCAGCATACAGCGCATGTGATGCTCCCTCTGACGGCGCTTAATCCAATAGAGCCCCGCCACGAGAGACACAGCGCTGAGAAGATTGAGCGCGGCGTTGGCCGTCGGTATCCATTCGAGCACGTTCATTGAGAATCAAGCACCATCAGCGCAAAGAGCAAGGCCAGATAGATCATCGAGTAGAGAAAGAGTTTCTTCCCACCCTCTTTGCTGGGGCGAACAAAATCGCGCCAAGCCCAATAGACGAAGCCCGCTCCTAACAGCGCAGCCCCCAAGGCGTAGATCCCGCCGGTTGTGCCGAGCGGATACCAGAGCAAGAGGCTGACCGGCAGAAGCGTCAGCGCATAGAACAAGCTCTGACGGCGCGTCGCTCGCTCGCCCCGTACAACGGGCAAGATGGGCAAGCCGGCTGCACGATACTCCTCTACTCTCCCCAGCGCCAAGGCCCAAAAGTGCGGCGGTTGCCAAAGATAGAGAACCCCAAAGAGCACCAGAGCGGGAGCTTCGATCTGGCCCGTCGCCGCCGCCCAGCCGATCACCGGCGGAATAGCCCCGGCGACACCACCAATTGCCGTGCACACCGGCGACGTGCGTTTGAGCCATTTTGTATAGACCAACGTATAGAAGAGAATCGCACAGAGCGCCAGACAGGCTGCGAGAAGATTGGTCCCCAGTGATAAAACGACAAAAGCAGCGCCAGCTACAACGAGCCCAAAGATCGTGGCGAGCGTCGGCGACAGGCGGGCGGCAGGCAGGGGGCGCTGGCGCGTGCGCGCCATGAGCGCGTCCACATCGCGGTCGAGTAGACAATTGAAAACGCTGGCTGCCGATGCTGCCAATCCCGTTCCTGCTAACGTTATCACGAAGAGCACTGGGGAGAACGCCCCTCGCGAAGCAACCCAAAACGCTGCTGCCGTGGTGACCAGCACCAAGAGCGTGATGCGCGGCTTCGTTAGATTAAGATAGTCTGAAAACGTCCGGCGAATGGCTGCTCTCTGAGCGATGGTTGTCATAACACTCTCGTTCCTTGGGGTGCAGAGCTGACGACCAAGGTAGTTTGAGGCCGGCTGCGCACCGCCAGCACGATCAGCAGTCCCAGCAGAGCCAGCGCACCGGCCAGATGGAGCATGGCGACGACGGGGTGCAGGCGCGCCCAGATCGTCAGAATGCCCAGCAGAATCTGGGCAAGGACGAGCACAGCCGCCCCAATCCCCATGGCGCTGTAGCCCGATGTGCTCGCTTTAGCAGCAGTGAGGGAGACTGCGCCGAGCACGAGCAGCGCGAGCAACCGATGGGACCACTGGTGGGCGATAGGGCTGATTGCCAGGTTGGGCAAGAGCGGCAAGAAGGGGAGCAAGGGCAAAACCAACCCGGCGTTGCTGTGGCGCACATAGGCACCGAGCACCGCTTGGAGATAGACCAGCATGATCGAGAGCAGCGCCCAGCGGTGCGCTGTGGAAACTCTTGGAGACGGAGAGTAGGGCGAATAGACTATAGCAGCAAGCACGACGAGCAGCGCGAATAGTAATAATCCTAGCGCGAAGTGCGCTGTCGAGGTCTCTTTGGGCAGATCGAGCAAGACCGTGATCCCGCCGAAAGCGCTGACCATAACGACGAGCACCAACGATGCTGTAGAAAGCCCGACGAGCACGGGTTTATCGCGCTCGCGCCGCCACGCGACAATCGTCATCGCGAGAATGCTCAGGCCGACGAGCAGAGCTAACAACCGATGTGTCCACTCGATCACCAGTGCAGGATCACTGAGTGGGGGGAGGAGATGCCCTTGGCAGAGAGGCCAGTGTGAGCCGCACCCCATGCCAGAATTCGTGCCGCTCACGATGTTGCCAAAGAGTAAATGCCCGAAAGTCATCAAGACCGTGGTGGCGCTCAGCCGTCGAAAGAGGGTCGAAGTGCTCATAGGAAACTCAGTTGAGTGACGGGGGCGGAGTGTCCGACGGCGCCTTCCAGGCCCTGTAGAGCAGATACCCGATAATCCCTAAAACGACAAAGGGGATCGGCAATATAATATATATGCCCCAAGCGTTGGGGCCAAGGGCTTCGAAGAGGTCTTTGCGCAGGTCGTGGTTGAGCGCGTAGCCGACGGGGTTTTGCGCGATTGTGAGCGCTATGGTCATAAGTGCAGCTCGGATAACCATTGGTAGCCTACTTTCCGAAGAAAAATTCCCGGACGTCGAAGACGTAACCGCCCTCGGCCATGACGAAAGCCGTTAAAGCTAATATCAAGAGCGGCGGCAAGAGAATAGCGTAAACTAAGCTGAGCCGCTCGAAGCGTACGTGCATAAAGTAACTCACAATGAGCCCAGCCTTCAAAAGAGCGAACGCCGCGATCAAGAACCAGGCCAGCCCCTTCGGATGTACTTCAAAGTAGTCTACAAAATACGACATGGCGCTGAGCAGAAAGAGCAAGCCCCACACGACCAGATAGACCCTGATGGGATGATGTTGCTCGCCGGTGTGTTCCATATTTTCCTTCCCCCTGCCTTAGAATAAATAAAAGAACGCGAAGATGAAAACCCAGACCAGATCTACAAAATGCCAATAGAGTCCAGCGATCTCCACGCGCTGGTAGCCGATCTTCTCATAGCTGCCGCGCAGCACTTGCAAAGCTACTGTCGCCAGATAGATTACTCCAGCTGTGACGTGTAGTCCATGAAAGCCGGTGATCATAAAGAATGACGACCCGAACTGCGGAGCCCCTATGGGGTTTGTCCAGGGCCGAAAGCCTTCGACAATCAATTTGGACCACTCGAACGCCTGCATGCCCACAAACGTCAGCCCCAACAACGCCGTCACCGTAAGGAAGAGCGCGGCCTTAGCACGATTGCGCTCGTACCCGTATTTCACGGCGATGGCCATCGTCCCGCTGCTGCTGATGAGCACAAATGTCATAATCGCGATGAGCAAGAGCGGGATCTCTGATTCCCCAATATGAAGGGCGAAGACTTTGGCCGGATCGGGCCACGGGAGCGTGGCACTTAAGCGCGCGGCAGCGTATCCCGACAGAAAAGCACCGAAGACAAAAACGTCGCTGAGGATGAAGAACCACATCATCGCCTTGCCCCAACTGACCCGGAGGGCCTGTTGGTCCGAGGCCCAGTCTGCCATCAGGCCCCGGACCCCTTGAGGCGGCGCTTGGACTCCCTCTTCCAACGATTCTGCATGTTCAACCATGGTGTACCTCGCTTTGCCCATCACTCGTCCCTCTCCCTTCAAGGGGGAGGGACGGGGTGAGGGGGTATAATTCTTACGTCAGCACGATCACCCCGAAGAGCACCACCCACACTATGGTGAGAAAATGCCAATACATAATGAGTAATCGCAATCTCTCGCCATGGCGTACCGTCCACAGAGCGACGATCAGGCCGCCCAGCAGATGCAACCCGTGAATTGCTGTGAGCACATAGAAAAAACTGCTCGACGGGTTTGTGTTCAGAAAATATCCCAGTTTCTGAAGGACAGACCATGACCAGATTTGTCCAATCAAAAAGAGCACACTCAAAATCGTTCCCACGACAAAACCGAGCTGTGCGCTCTTTTGATTGCCCCGACGGCGTGCGCTGCCAGCCCAGCGAAGGACGATGCTGCTCAGTAGCAAGATTCCTGTGTTGAACCAAAGCGAGCTGGGCTTGGGCAGGGAGTGCCAGTCCGATTGCCCCAGGCGCACAATATACGCGCTGAGCAACGCAGCGAAGACCATGGTAGCAACGGCAAGAAAGAGCCAAAGCCCCACTCGTCCTGCTGTGACGGGGAATTCTCCATTCCGACTGTTGTCTTGCTGTAGCAACTCTGTCATAAGCTCTCTCTTACTCTCTTTATTTACTGACTAAGTTGCTCTCTATATCCGCAGCAGCAGGAGCTGGCGAGACGTTCTGTGGAATGAAATCCTGCGCTGCTCCGGGAACGCTGTAGTCATACGCCCAACGGTACACAGTAGGTACGTGAGGGCCCCAGTTGCCATGTGCCGGCGGCGTTGCGGGTGTCTGCCACTCTAGCGTTGTGGCCTTCCACGGGTTGGCCTCGGCCTTCTTGCCCCGTAGGGCACTCCAGATGAGATTGCCGAGAAAGACGATCTGCGCTGCTCCAACGGTCAATGCAGCCACAGTGATAAACAGACTTAAGCCGTGGGTCTGCGCTGGAAGGTACTGTAATGTATCGAAGTCAAAATATCGCCGCGGCACTCCCAGTATTCCCATCAGAAACATCGGGAAGAAGATCAGATACGAACCGACGAACGTCACCCAGAAATGCAACTTCCCCAGGGGTTCATTGAGCATCCTGCCGGTGACCTTGGGGAACCAGTGATAAATCCCACCAAAGATAGCCATCAGGGACGCGACGCCCATGACCAAGTGAAAGTGTCCCACGACAAAGTATGTATCGTGAAGAGGGACGTCGGCGATGACGTTGCCCAGTGGCAGCCCTGTCAACCCGCCAATGATAAACGTGCTGATCCAGCCGATGCCGAAGAGCATGGGCACAGTGAAGTGTATATTACCTTTCCAGAGCGTGAGCAGCCAGTTATAGACCTTAACGGCCGAAGGGATGGCAATGATCAATGTGCTTACGGCGAAGAAGAACCCGAAATACGGGTTCATGCCGCTCACGAACATATGGTGCGCCCAGACGATAAACCCGATGGCCGCGATCGCTACTAACGCCAACACCATCGCTTTGTAACCGAAGATCGGCTTGCGCGCGTGCGTCGAGATCAGATCAGAGGCAATCCCCATCGCCGGCAGGATCACGATATAGACTTCGGGATGCCCAAAGTACCAGAAGAGATGCTGGAAGAGCAGGGGATTGCCGCCCTCGCGGGGGAGTTGCTGGCCAAAGAGAGTGACTGCTGGGATAAAGAAGCTCGTCCCCAGAGCATTATCTAACAAGAGCATCACGCCGCCGACAAAGAGCGCCGGAAAAGCTAACAGCGCCATCACCGACGCGATAAAAATCCCCCACACCGACAGGGGCATGCGCATCAGCGTCATCCCCTTCGTGCGGGATTGCAAGACGGTTGTCACGTAGTTGAGCCCTCCCATGGTGGCCGCGGCGATGAATATAACCAACGAGAGCAGCATCAATTTGATGCCCCAGCCGGAGCCGGGTGCGGCGTTGGGCAGAGCCGAGAGAGGTGGATAGAGCGTCCAGCCGGCGCCTGTGGGCCCTCCCGGCACGAGAAATGCCGCCATGAGCACGAGCACGGAGAGAAAATAGACCCAGAAGCTCAGCATATTTAAGAAGGGGAAGGCCATGTCCCGCGCCCCGATCATCAGGGGGATCAGATAGTTCCCAAAGCCCCCAAGGAGGATCGCTGTCAACAGATAGACGATCATGATCATGCCATGCTGGGTCAATATCTGATAGTACGAGCCAGGGTTTACAACACTAAAGCTTCCAGGGAAGCCCAATTGCAAGCGCAGCAACCACGAGAGCGCTAGCCCGAAGACGCCTACGAGCAGCGCCGTGATCGTGTACTGAATGGCGATCATTTTGTGGTCTTGACTGAAGATGTATTTGGCCCAAAAGTTTTGTGATCCGTGATGATGGGTGTGCGTGTAATGAGGCATGATTTCTTCTCGCTCCTAGGGTTTCACCGTCGTAGCGACGGTGGGCTGTTTGGCCAGCCACTGCCGGAAGTCTTCTAATCGTTCAACGATAACGAGGCTTTGCATACGGTGGTGCCCGATGCCACACAGCTCCGCGCACACCGCTTGGAACCTGCCCTCGACGGTCGGGGTGAACCAGTAACTTGTCACCATGCCGGGGACGGCATCCATCTTTGCGCGAAAGTTCGGAATGAAGAAACTGTGTAGGACATCTTTCGCCCGTATCTGCAGGAGCACCGGCCGATTCACGGGCAGATGCAGCTCGCTGTACGAGAGAACGTCGTCTTGGGCCGTTGGATCGCTCAGGTCAATGCCGAAGAGGTTTTTCGGGCTGATGAGCTTGGGGTCAGAGCGGCCGAGCTGGCCGTCGGCACCGGGATAGCGATAGCTCCAGCGCCACTGCTCTCCCAAAACTTCGACGACCATCGCGTCCTGTGGAGGCTGGATGAAACGCGAGTAGACAAAGAGCCCTGGTGCTAAGAGCACGACAATACCCAACGCCGTAACCCCGATCAAGAGCTTTTCGAGTTTATAATTTTCCGGCAAGAATTCGGCACGGCTCTGCTCGCGATGACGGTAGCGTAAGACGATATATGCCAGAAAGATATTGAGCACAACGAAAGCTAGTCCGATCACCGCCAAGGTGATCACGAGCGCCATGTCAATCTCGCCCCAATTGGATGCCAGCGGCGTGAACCACCAGATACCGCTCGCCGTCAAGGCGACTGCCCCTATGACAATCAAGACCAACACGATAGAGATTATCGCTGCTTGCATAATCTTTGAAATCCCCCAGCTTTAACCCGTCAATTTCATCTTGTGATATATGTCATACTTTGAACTGATCCGGAACAGGGCAGATTATAACTCTTCTCACCGCGGCCTGCAAGGCACTAGCAAGCAGACGCTTCTGCTCAACGCATAAGGGCATAGGGTTCTATTTTCAATTTGCACGCGCTCCCAGCTTGATGCTATATATAATAAGAAGCTAGAGAAAGGGGAGATGTATGGCGGAGAAGAAAGACAAGTTCCAAGAGCCGGCGATTCATGAGGGCGAGGGGCGGTTCCCCTGGTGGATCTGGGTAGCCATTCTCGCATGGCTAGTTTATGCCTTTCTCGTTGGGCCGTTCAGTCTGACAAGCCCGCGCGGCTAAAAACTTATTAGGAGTGATACAGTGTGACAGAAAGACGAGCTATTAAACTCTGGTTTTTCTCGTCGCTCTGCTGGCTGGCGTTGGGGCCCTTGATCGGAGCCTTGATGTCGTTGCAGTTTCTCTGGCCTGACGCGCTAAATTTCTTGGCCGATCTGAATTTCGCCTACAGCAAAGCGCGTATCTTTCATACGAATTTAGTGATCTACGGCTGGATCGCGATGAGCTTCATCGCGGCTATTTTGTATATCGTTCCCAAGCTCTGTGCCGTCGAGCTCAAACACGCCAAGATCGCCTACTGGGCCGGCTGGCTCTGGAATCTTGCCGTTGCACTCAATCTGATTTTGATCTGGGCGGGCATCGTCGGGAACCCGTTACTCTCGATTCAGCCCTATGAGTATGCCGAAGCCCCCTTGCTCGTTGACCTTCTTATTGTGCTCTGCGCTGTCGCTCTTATCTTCAGTGTGCACTCTACCGTGCTGGCCCGCACAAGACCGAATCTCTATGTCTCCGTATGGTATCTGCTCGGTGGGCTCTACACCACAGCGATCACATATTTAGTGGGCAACTTCCTGGCGCTGGCCTTCACGGGCTTGGGCAACCAGATCATTCACGCCTGGTGGCTGCACAATGCCGTCGGACTGTTTATTACGCCGTTGGGATTGGGCATTGCTTACTATCTCATCCCCATTGCTGCGCAGCAGCCCGTCTACTCCCACAGATTAAGTATTCTAGGTTTCTGGACGCTGATGGCTTTCTATCCGGGGACGGGGCTCCATCATTTCTTGCAGATGCCCATGCCGACATGGATCGGCGAGTTTGCCGTGGTCAGCTCGGTGCTGTTGGCCATCCCCGTTCTCGCTGTCGTCGTCAATCACTTGGCAACGCCCGCGCATAACTGGCGGCGGGTCTTTGAGTCGTTCCCCTTGCGCTTCGCCGTATTCGGCTCAGTCTATTATCTGTTCACCTGCATTCAGGGGCCCTTCCAAACGACGCACGCTGTGAACTGGTTCGTGCACTTTACAGAGTGGGTGCAAGCTCATGCGCACTTGGCGCTGGCCGGCGCGTTCACTTGCTATGGGATCGCTGCGGGTTTTTATATCTTCCCACGCCTGATAGGCAAGCAGCTCTATAGCAGGACGCTGGCCAACTGGGTCTTCTGGATCATGGCCGTCGTCTTCCCGTTATTCTATCTGGGATTCACGCACTCGGGGCTGGTAACCGGGATCAGTGTTAATATTTTGGGTAATACTATTTACGAGACGATCTCGGCCGTCTGGCTAGCGCGGTTTTTCAGAACCCTGATGGGCGCAGGCGTGGTGCTGGGATTCTTGCTCTTTGGGTATCTCATGGTGCGCTCGCTGCAAGTGGGCCCGAAGTTCGAGGAGGGCATGAACGAAGTGGCTGAGTCCGTCCCGACGCGTGCCGAAAAGAGGGTGACCGCATGAACATGCAACATCAACCTTGGCAGGCCCCCGGCGAAGCTTCTGGAATCTATTGGGTGTTAGTGTTCTTGGTCGGTGGCGGTCTTTTGGCGTTTATGCTCTGGGCGCTTTACGGGAAGCTACGGCCACGGACGTGGACCACTGCGGGCTATCATGCCCTGGGCGCTTTAGTCATTATCATGACGCTCTTCACCCTGGTGCTCTATATTATCCCGGCCAATCAAGCCCAGCAGATTCCCCCGACGAGTCGCGCCTGGGACTGGAAGCCGGGAGAGACTTTCAAAGACCCCGGCGGCTCCGGCTTAGAGGGCGAGCCCCATCGGGGCTATTTAGTCTATCTGGCCAACGGCTGCACGTACTGTCATACGCTCTATCTGCGCCCTGAAGATCTGAAGACGGGTTGGGCCGAAGGCGCTCGCCCCGACGAAGTCTCGCAGATGGGCGACTTCGTACACTATCCGTTTACGATGCTCGGCACCCAGCGCGACGGGCCGGATCTCACTGTTATCGGGCGCAAGATTCCCGATATGAAGTATCACATAGATCACCTCATAGATCCCAGAAAATTCAAGCCAAAATCTGTGATGCCGACCTATCGCTATCTCAGCCAAAAAGACCTTCAAGATTTGGCGGCGTTCTTAGTCAGTCTGGGCAATGAGCCACAGAAGCTGCGGGCTGGCATGGCCCCGCCCCCGCCGCCCACCGAAGACCCGCGCATTGCTCAAGGAAGAGCGCTTTACAAGAGCGCAGGTTGTGTGGCCTGTCACAGCGTAGACGGCTCTCCCAACGTCGGCCCTACATGGCAAGGGCTCTTCGGGCATTCGCACGAAGTCATATTGCCTGATGGTACGACGACAATGATTACCGTTGACGAAGCATATATACAAGAATCCATCTCGCAGCCCGGCGCAAAAGTCGTGAAGGGGTTTCAGAATCTGATGCCCAGTTACGAAGGGCGTTTCACTGAAGAAGAGCTACAAGCGTTCATTGAGTACATCAAGAGCTTGAAGGGAGAGCATTCGCATAAGCAATAATGGACCCGCTGAACTGGCTCGGCATTCTGTTGGGGATTGGGGCTTTAGCTTTGATTGTCTTAGCTGTCTTTCGTGGTGAGCTGCGCGAGATGGAGCGCCCCAAATACGAGATGCTCGGCCAAGAGCCGCCGACGGAGACACAGCCGGCGCGTCCCGGTCGGATGGGGATCGAAGACCGCATCATTCGATTAGGGTTGGCGATTGCCGGGGGATATTACGCTTCGCGTTTCGGCTGGGGGACTCCATGGGGCATCGTATTAGCTGTGCTGGCGTTCTATTTGAGTGTGACGGCGCTGATCGCCCGCGATTATCTCTATAAGATTTTTGAGATTGACACGCGCCTGCCGGAGCACCGGCGGTGAATTAAACGTGAAAGGGCAGACCATATGGCTCCGGTCTGCCCTTCTTACTAAACTTACTAAACGTTGTCACCCGCACTTCTATTATTACAGAGCCTCGCAACTCTCAGTGCTAGCCATGCTTCGCTGATCATTGGCGCTCCCGGTATACATGCCGTAGAATAACACCACAGGGGGAACAAATTCTTAAGGAGGCGATCTGTCTCAATATGGAGTCTCAAGCGCCAAAACAAGCACGCCGTACAACACTGTGGATCACCGGAGCTGTGGTGATCGTCGCCGTCGTCGCTGCTTTGGTCTTCTGGACTATCAGTCGCCCGCCCACAGCCACCGTCGGCTCGATTACAGCGTATACGCTCGACAACGGGCTCCGACTGTTGGTCTACGAAGACACAACAGCACCAGTCGTCTCCGTGAACGTGTGGTATCGCGTCGGTTCGAAAGACGAGCCGGTCGGTAAGCGCGGCATGGCCCATTTAATGGAGCACATGATGTTCAAAGGCTCCAAAAACGTCGGCCCGGAAGAGCACTCAAAGCTTATAGACCAAGCCGGAGGGCAAGATAACGCCTTCACCCGTGATGACGTCACGGGGTACTGGGCACGGCTGCCCAAAGAGAAGCTCGATCTGGCCCTCTATCTTTTTGCTGAACAGATGCACAATCTTGTGCTCACGCAAGAGCATCTCGACTCCGAGCGCGAGGTCGTCAAAGAAGAATGGCGTGTCCGTCTAGAAAACCAGCCGGTGAGCAAAGCGTTTGATAAATTCAGAGACATTGCGTTCGCCGGGACACCGTATGCTAAAGGCCCCGAAGGCTACATGGACGATCTCAATAGCATTACGTTAGAAGACCTTCAGAACTTTTATCAGACGTACTATGCTCCCAATAACGCCGTCTTGGTCGTCGCGGGCGACGTGCGTCCTGCTGAAGTCCTTGCGCTGACCAAGAAGCACTTTGGGGAAATTCCCAAAGGGGCGACTCCACCTCCGACTGTCGTCACGCCGCCGGCGCAGTCGGCCATGCGCGCAGAGACCTTAACAATGGCCGTGCAGCTGCCGGTCATTATCGGAGGGTATCAGGTGCCGGGCACAGGACACGCCGACCAGCCAGCTCTGGAAGTCGCTGGGTTGGTTCTCTCCGGAGGCCAGAGCGCACGGCTCTACAGACAGTTAGTCCGCGAGCAACAGCTCAGCGTCGCTGCCGGGGGCTTCCCCTTGGTCTTCAAAGACTTGGGCACAATGCTGATTTACGCGTTCTTTACCCCCGACAAAGACCCAACCAAAGTGAATGAAGCCCTCGTGGCCGAGATCGAGCGCCTAGCCAGTGAGCCCATAGATGACAAAGAGTTGCAGAAGGCAAAGAACCAGCTCACAGCTCAGTATATCTTCAACCTGGATTCGCTTTCAGGTGTCGCCAACGCTCTTGCTGAAGCTGAGGTCATCGAGGGCGACTACAAAGAGTTCGAGAAGGCCAAAGACAAATACGACAAGATCACGGCTGCTGACGTCCAGCGCGTGGCGCAGACGTATTTCAGGCGTGAAAACTTAACTGTCGTGACGCTCAAACCAGAGGGAGGCACACAATGAAACAGTTTCAAGTTCGCCCTGGGCAGACGCTTCTGATCCGGATACTATTGCTGATTGCACTGTTCAGCTCGGTAGCCGTCTGGGCGCAGAGCAACGTCGAGCCTATTCAGTTGCCGTTCATCAAGACGGTCACGCTCGATAATGGGCTGAAAGTGATGGTCATCGAGCAGCCGTCACTGCCCATCGTGCAGTTGAGCTTACGGGTGCGCGTAGGAGCGATTCATGAGCCGAGCGATCGCACAGGTTTAGCGACGTTCACTGCTTCGATGCTGCGCCAAGGGACGACCAATCGTACTGCCGACCAGATCGCCGAAGCGATTGATTTCGTCGGCGGGTCTTTGGGTGCCAGCGCCGATGTCGAACGAACGGACGTGACCGCCCGCGTCTTGAAGAAAGACCTTCAAGTCGGCTTGGACCTGTTAGCCGACATCGTGCAAAACCCAAACTTCCCGGAAAAAGAGATGGGCATCATTCGCAACCAATTGATAGCCGACGTACGCAGCACCCAAGACGATCCGGAATCGCTGGCTGCGGCCCATTTAGATTTTGCGCTCTTCGGCACTATACACCCTCTGGGGCGCGCCGTGAGCGAGCAAAGTCTGAACGCCATCACGCGCGATGATCTGGTGACGTTTCATGGGATGTACTATCGGCCCAATAATTCTGTATTGGCCGTCGCGGGAGACGTCAAAGCCGATGAGATGATCACTCTGGTGAAGAGAGCGTTTGAGAATTGGCAGAAGGCCGACACCCCCCCCGCGCCCTTGCCGGAGGTGAGCAAGCCGCAAGGGTACAAAGTGCGCTTCGTGCACAAGCCCGGACAAACCCAAACGCACATCGAGATCGGGCATTTGGGCCTTGCTGTGCCTGACCAAGACTATATCCCGGCGGTTTTAGCGAACTATGTCTTGGGTGGGGGCGCGTTCTCTTCGCGCTTGCTCCAGATAATCCGTTCCAAAGCCGGCAAGACGTATTCGATCTTCAGCTACTTCCCCAGCTACAGTTTTCCCGGCTATTTTCGCATCTCGACCTTCACCCGCAACGACCAAGCCTTCGAGACGCTTCAGCTGATCTTAGATGAGTTCAAGAAGTTCAGAGAAGGCGGGATCACCCAAGAAGAACTGCAAGCAGCCCAAGACAACATTGCCGGCAGCTATATTTTACGATTAGAGACGCTCTCTGGTTTGGCGACGACCGTGCTCAACAATGACTTCTACGGGTTCACTATGGACCGCAGTCGCAACTGGCGCAAGCTGGTGCGCTCCGTGACGTTGGAGCAGGCCAATCGAGCGATTCGCGATCGCTTCGACCCGGACAATCTAGCTATTGTTTTGCTCAGCGACGTAAAAATCTTGGAGGGCCAGGCGGAGCTGGTACCAGGGCTCTCCGTAGAGAACGTCAATGTGGTGGACTGGCTCGCACCCGTCACTGCGCGAGCCAAGCCCTATGCTGAGTTTATCGCCACACCCACAGAGACTGGCCCCACTCAATTGGCATGGAACGCCCAGATCACCCCAGAGGCCAAAGGGCTTGTAGAAAAGGCCATTGCTGCCCAGGGCGGGTTCGAAAAGCTCGCACAGCTACGAGATACGTATAGTAAGGTGCGTGGCAGCGTCTTTCAGGGCGGCCAGGAGTTTAAAGTAGAAGGCGAGGTCTGGATCAAGCTGCCAAATAAATTGAGACAGACGATCAAGTTCACCGGCGGGCAGAGCACGGTCATCTATAACGGGACGCAAGGCTGGGTACAGAGTGGGGCGAGCGTGCGTGATTTACCAGCGCAGTCGCTGGCTGAAGTGCGCGAATCCATTGAGCTCGACTCGCTATTAGTCTTGTGGAACATCGCGCGAGTGGGGTACAAATTTGAGATCGTCGGTAAAGATGAAATCGATGGGCAAGAGACGCAAATCGTGCGCGTGACCAACGAGCAAGGGAAGTCGGCGGACTTCTATTTCGACCTGAAGAGATTTGTGCCGCTGAAGATCGTCACCCAGACTGACGGCAAGACGAAGGAGCAGCTGTTGAACGACTATCGTCAAATCGAGGGCTTCTGGGTGCCGTTTGCCCTCAAGACGCTCGAAGACAAGGAGTTGACCAATAGCTTCGAGGTCTTAGAGTTCAAGGTGAACACCGGCGTTGGAGACGAGCAGTTTGAGAAGCCGTAAAAGACGGGTATGATCGACTATCTGGAGGGTGAGGTCGTTGAGCTAAGCGAGAACTCGCTGGTCTTGGCTGCTAACGGCATCGGCTATCGGCTTATTGTCTCTAGAGCCACAGTCGAAGCATTGCGCGGTCGGACCGGCCCGGTGAAGATTTACGCCTATCTGCACTATACTCCGAACGATCTTGCCCTCTACGGCTTTGCGACTTCTGAAGAACGCCGGCTCTTTGAGCTCTTAATTTCTGTATCAGGTGTTGGTCCTAAGGTCGCCATGGGGATTCTCTCAGCGACGACGCCGCAATACTTCGCTGAAGCTGTGTTGCAAAACCGACGCGATCTGTTAGAAGACTTAAAGGGTGTGGGGCGCAAGACCGCGGAGCGTTTGATTGTCGAGCTGAAAGAGAAGATCACTCAGATCCCCTCAGCGGGCGAGCCGACACCGGCACCAGCGACGTCGCAAGAAGAACTGGCGATCAAAGCGTTGACGCGCTCCTTGGGCTTTAATGAGCCAGAAGCGCGTCGCGCGGTGGCGCGAGCGAAAGCCATCGGGGCGACGACCACTGAAGAGTTGGTGCGCAAAGCCCTAACTCTGCTTCGTTAAACGCTATGGAGGAGGTTCTATGTCTGCGTTGTGGAAGATGCTCGTGGTAGGAAGTTGGCTAGTCCTGGGGCTTGGGAGCTTCGTGCAGTCGACTTGTCCTCCAGACGAGACTATAACTTTGACAGAGCAAGGCTGCGTTCGAGGAGAATCGCTCGGCGCTGTCAAAGTCTTTCGCGGGATTCCCTATGCTGCGCCACCGGTGGGAGAACTGCGCTGGCGAGCGCCGCAAGCACACCCCTCTTGGGAAGGCGTGCGCCATGCTCTCCAATTTGGCAAGTCTTGCCCCCAACTGCCCAGCACGATCTTGCGCTATCAGTTAGAGATGGACGAAGACTGTCTCTCGCTCAACGTCTGGACGACTCAATTCAATCCCGAAGCGAAGCTCCCCGTGATGGTCTGGATTCACGGCGGCGGTCTCGTGCAAGGGAGCAGCTCTCAAAAAATCAATGATCGCTTGAGCTATGACGGGCGCTTCTTGGCCGAAAAATCTAACGTCGTCGTGGTGACGATCAACTATCGTTTGGGGCAGTTGGGCTTTTTGGCACATCCGGCTCTGAGCGCGGAGAGCTCGGAAAATGTCTCTGGGAACTATGGACTGCTTGATCAGATCTTCGCACTGCGCTGGGTGCAGAAAAATATTCAAAACTTTGGGGGCGATCCCAACAACGTAACGATCTTTGGCGAGTCTGGGGGCGGCAAGAGCGTCTGTGCGCTCTTGGCTTCGCCGTTGGCTACGGGGCTGTTTCACAGGGCGATCATCCAGAGCGGCGGCTGCCCCGCAAACTTACGAAAGCTGCGCGACTCTTCTGAGCGTGAGAGTGCCGAAGCCCAAGGCCAACGTTTTGCTACAGCTATCGGCTGTGCGAGCGCCCCTGACGTTGTGGGGTGCTTGCGCTCCAAATCAATTCAAGAGATTTTGAACACCCTCCCGGGTGAAGCAAGCATCCTGAGCACGGCCGAAAAATGGGATTTCACTGTGGACGGCTACGCGCTGCCCGAGTCCCCCGGACGCGCGCTCGCATCTGGGGAATTCAATACCGTCCCGTTGATCGCGGGCACAACGGGCAATGAAGCCTCTCTCTTCACGGGAAAGCTGAACATCACGACCCCGGCACACTATGAAGCTTTTGTGCGCGCTTTTTTCAGAGAGAACGCCGATCAAGTGCTCGCGCTCTATCCTGCGTCAGCATATCCCAGCCCCAAAGCTGCTCTTGACGTGTTGATCTCTGATATCTCGTTTGTCTGTTCCACGCGCCGGTTCATGCGCGACGCCTCGAAGTATCAGCCCAAGACTTTTCTCTATCACTTCACATATGTGACGCGCGTAGGGGCTCAACTTGGGCTTGGAGCGTTTCACGGCTCTGAGATACCGTTTGTCTTTGGGAACTCCGCCAACCCGACTCCACAAGAGCGCGCACTCTCTGACGCGATGATGACCTATTGGACGAACTTCGCACAGTCTAGCGACCCCAATGGCGGCACACTGCCGCTATGGCCTGCGTATACGCGGAGTGAAGACCCGCATGTGCAGCTTGATATCCCAATCACGGCAGGGCGCGAGCTGCGCACGCCGTACTGTGATTTCTGGGATCGGTTGCAGGTACCGTGAGATCTTAAGGAGGGATATGGGATGACAGTAAAGCTTTTACTGTGCCGGCTTGCTCTCTTGGGATTAGTGCCGCTGACAGCGTGTGCCATCTCTGCGGATCAGCAGCCTCAGCCCCTTGACCCGTGTAGCGTGCAGTTTCCGACGACGGTACCCCAGATTGAGCTGCACAAGCTTGCGGACGGCTTCACCCGGCCTATCTATCTCACGCACGCCGGCGACGGCTCTGGCCGTGTATTTGTCGTCGAGCAAGCCGGCGTGATCAAGATCATTCGCGATGGCCAGACGCTCGCGACGCCGTTTTTAGACATCCGCGATCGAATCGAATCAGGCGGGGAGAAGGGGCTGCTCAGCGTCGCCTTTCACCCCCAGTACAAAGAGAACGGGCGCTTCTTTGTGAATTATACGGCGCGTAAAGAGGGCCTCCTGAAGACGGTCATCGCTGAGTATAGAGTCTCCACAACCAACCCCGACGTGGCCGACAGAGCTGAGAAGATCATTCTGGAGATCGAGCAGCCCTTCGGCAATCACAACGGCGGGCTGAACAAATTCGGTCCCGAGGGTCTTCTCTATATTGGCCTGGGCGACGGCGGAGCCGCCGGCGACCCCTTTAATTTCGCGCAAAACTTAGAAGCGCTCCTGGGAAAGATCCTGCGCATTGACATAGAGAGCCAGTCACCCTACGCTATTCCTGCTGATAATCCGTTTGTGGCCAAGCCGAATGCCCGTGGTGAAATCTGGGCTTACGGCCTGAGAAACCCCTGGCGATTCTCTTTTGATCGCTGCACCGGGCGACTCTTCGCCGGAGATGTCGGGCAGAATCGTCTGGAAGAGATAGATTTAATCGAGCAGGGCAAGAACTACGGCTGGCGCATTATGGAGGGCTCGCAGTGTTTTGATCCCCCAACGCTCTGTAATACGCAAGGGCTGGAGCTGCCCATTGCTGAGTACGATCACTCCCTGGGCTGCTCCGTCACCGGAGGCTATGTCTATCGGGGTACTCAGTATCCAGCGCTGGTTGGGCACTATCTCTTCGGGGATTACTGTAGCGGGCGCATCTGGTCACTGACTGAAGACAGTTCTGGACGTTGGACCATGCGCCAACTGCTCGATTCTCCCTTCAGCATCAGCTCTTTCGGCGAAGACGAGCAGAGCGAACTCTATGTCGTGCACTATGGCGGCGCGATCTATCGCCTGACGGTGAAGTGAGATGGTATGCTGAGATGGAGCGCCGTAGCAATAGCGTTGCTCGTGATCTTCCCCACACAAAGCCCGGTCCCATCAGAATACCACGATCTCTACACGCTTTTAGAGACAAAGCTTCAGGCGGCTGAACGCGCGCTCTCAACCCACTGGGACAGCCAGAGATACGCGACCGTCTTCGGCACTGAACTGTTAGCAGCCAACTCCAACCAAGGCGAGCGCGTGCTTGGCGCGCAAGCCTGGCAGAGCATTCTCTTTAATCTAGATCGTATTCAGTTCTTAGGCGTGCGCGCCGTCAAAGTCGCCGTCAAATACCCCATATTAATGCCAGCATTTCCGCACTCAAGAGAGTATCTCGCTTTGTATAAGAAACTGGGCGACGAGCTGCGCCGAAGAAGTCTAAAATTCCTAGTGCAGATGATGCCGGGGTTCAAGCCCTCGGCGCTCAGCGCACTCCCCGTCGAATCTTACTATGCGAATCTCACTCTGGAACGCTACAAACAAGAGAAACGCCAGATGGCCGAGACGATTATTCGAGAGATCCACCCGGACTATCTCACGGTGGAGAACGAGCCCACGACTGCGCAAGAGAACACAGGCCTGCCCTTCACCGTGCAGAATTTCACCGAGATCGTGCGGTATATTCTCGATGGGCTCGATCGGGATGGCGTTCTGGTGGGCGCGGGCGCCGGGACATGGGACAACTTGGCGTACCTTGAAAGCCTTGCACAGAACACCTCGGTTGACTATGTGGATATGCACATCTACCCAGTCAATTTCGACTTCCTCATTGACAAAACGATCACGATTGCCGATGTCACCAAACAATATAATAAGAAGCTGGTCCTTGGCGAAGCGTGGCTATATAAATCGCGTGACACTGAGCTTGGAGGGCCAGCGGTGGCTGCCGCGCCGGGGCTCTACGCGCGCGACGTCTTCGGCTTCTGGGAGCCTTTAGATACGAAGTTCGTCGAGACGATCTGGAAGCTTTCGCACTTTCTCAAACTAGACTTTGCCTCGTTCTTCTGGATGCGCTACTTCTTCGGGTACGTCGAGTACACCGAGCGCACAAAGAATCTTTCGCCGGCTGAGCTTTTTCAGCTTGCTAATCTCGAAGCAGCGAAAAATATGCTTCAGAACCCACCGAAGCTCACCCAGACGGGGCTAGCGTTCCGCAGGCTGATCACATCCCCTTAAGTCTCCATCAGTTCTCCACAATTGCATGTACAATAAAGACATCACTGAAAAAGAAAGGAGATGGCTATGCCTAGGAGAAGCCGCGTCCAAGTTTTACTCGCTGTTGTTGCCCTTGGCATTCTATGCGCCGGTGGTTGGGCTTTGGCCCAATTGATCTTCGGCATGGGGGAGTATCCCGGCGGTACACTCAAAGTCGTCTACAAATTCGAAAGAGCCGAGTTCGGACCAAGCATCTACACGATGGAGGTCAAGCCCAACGGGGATCGCTTCGATATCACTGAGACAGTCGAGAGCAAGGGGCGCAAGGCCGACGAGATCGGCTCTGGCTTTGGCCCTTCGGGAGCTGCAGGGGCAGCACGAGCGCGCTTTGAGCCGCGCCGCGAAGATATCATAGATCTCTCGCCCTTGGCAGTGCTCGACGAGAAAAAAGTCGAGCTCAAGCCCAACGAACGCTATCTCTTACCCGATGGCGCGGTGCTCCAGACCCAAAACCAAGACCAGATCGCGGGAGTTAAAGTAATTCGGGCTGTCTACACGCATCCCAACTATCCGGGACAGAGAGTTCTGTTTGCTCTAGCTGACTTGGAAACGAGCAAGCTCCTGATCTTCCCGCCTTTCTTAGAAAGACAGAAAGACGGCAAAATGGTCAATCGCGTCACACTCATCGAGTTCACTCATAAAAAATAAAATGATTACGCTACGCAATATTACGCGGATCTACCAGATGGGTAAGACCCAAGTCCAAGCCCTGCGCGGCCTGGATTTGGAGATCGCTGATGGCGAGTTCGTGGCCATTATGGGGCCTTCTGGATCGGGGAAGAGCACGCTGATGCATCTCATCGGCGGGCTGGATGTGCCCAATCAAGGGCATGTCCTCCTTGACGATCTCGACATAGCCCAACAAAACGGCAATCGTTTGGCTGAGCTGCGGGGGAAGAAAGTCGGGTTCGTCTTTCAGACGTTCAATCTCATCCCCACGCTTTCGGCGCTCAAGAATGTTGAACTGCCGATGGTCTTTCAAAAAGTCCCCCGACGGGAACGCTATGAGAAGGCCAAAAAGCTCCTAGAGCAAGTGGGGTTAGGGGATCGGCTCCATCATAAGCCGTCGGAGCTTTCCGGGGGAGAGTGCCAACGTGTGGCACTCGCACGCGCTCTCGCCAATGATCCCCAGATCTTGCTCGCTGACGAGCCCACAGGGAATCTCGACGCCGAATCAGGAGAGCAGATCATGCAGATCCTTAAAAAGCTCAATGCAGAGAAGAAGATGACGATCATCGTGGTGACGCATAATCCCGAAGTGGCTCGCTATGCCCATCGCGTCATTCGGATGCGCTACGGGCAGATCGAAGAAGTCTCCCAGAACGCTCAGGAGGGTGTCTAACCCTATGGTGCTCGACTATTTTGATCTTGCTCTGCATAACATTCGGAGTCGGCAGTTGCGCTCTTGGTTGACTGTGCTGGGGATCGTCATCGGGGTCACGGCGGTCGTGGCGCTGATCGCCATTGGGCAGGGGATGAAGCGAGCCGTGGAGCGGGAGTTTGAAGCGATTGGATACGACACGATCATTGTCTTTCCTGGAGCGAGTTTTGCCCAAAGGGGCGGGCCAGGGTTCGTCTTCGGCGGCGGTACCCCACCCCAGGAGATCAATCTCGACGCACTCAAACAGATCCCCCAAGTTGCGCAGATCGGCTATCTGCGGATCGAGACGGCGATGGTTACCTCGGCCAAGATGGAGGGCCAGGGCTTTTTGAGAGTGACAGGCCTTGGCCCAGGGGTGAAAGAGAACTTTGGCGGGTACTTTCGATACTTTGTGCTCGAAGGCGGGCGAGCGTTCGAGCCTGAAGATCAGTTTGTCGCCGTCTTGGGCAATCGTCTTGCGGCGGACTTGGGCGTCACCGTCGGGGATGAGATCAGCATAGACAATCAAAGCTTTACGGTGATCGGGATCTTGCAGCCCGTGGAGCAAGGCCGCGGGGGAATTGGCTTTGGGAATATAAACAATGCGCTCTTTGTCCCTGTTAGAGCATTAGAAGCCCTCAACCAAGACGAGGGCAAAGTCTCTATTGTCTTAGTCAAAGCCGCTAAGGGGGCCAAGGTTGCAGACGTAGCCAATCGCATTAAAGCCATCATGAGCCGTCTGGGCACGCCGGTCTCGACGGTGACTGCAGAAGAGATCAGCCAGAGGGTCAGCGGGGTCTTAGGCGCAATACAGATGACGCTCGCGGCGATTGCAGCGATCTCGCTCTTGGTGGGAGCCGTCGGCGTCATGAACACCATGTATACGTCGGTGCTAGAGCGCACGCGCGAGATCGGCATCTTGAAGGCTATCGGTGCCAAAGACGGGCATGTCTTGAGTCTCTTTTTAATCGAGTCTGGGCTGATCGGTCTGATCGGCGGGGCGATTGGGGTGCTCTGTGGGGTCGGGCTGAGCAGTGGGGCCAGCGGGTTCATCACGCGGCAGTTGGCGTTTGGGCCGTTAGGTGGTGGAGCTCGCGCAGAGTTCAGCCTGGAGCTGATCATCGGGACGCTGGTCTTTTCGTTTGTGCTGGGGGCGCTTTCTGGAACTCTGCCTGCGCGTCAGGCTGCACAGCTCCGACCCGTTGAGGCGCTGAGATATGAGTGAGTTTGCCGGCGAATGAATTCGCCGTCTCAGAAAGTACAAGCGTGCTGAAGCACGCTAGTAGTCAGATTTATCCAGCTTCCATCTTCTCAGACGGATGCTTGAGCATCCGGCCAAGTGAAGCGGGTCTAACGGAGGTTCAGATGAAAAAACTCTTCGTGCTCTGCGCCCTTCTGAGTCTTGGGGTGACCGGCTACGGGAGAATCGTTGGGAACTGGTCAAGTTCGCTCAGTGTTCAGCCAGAGACACCTTTGGGCATTGATCGGACCTTGGTCAGCAGCTCTTCGACGTTTATACTGGGGCTCTTTCTCGGAGACTTGGCAGAATCCCCCAGTCGAGCTCTGTCACGCTTATTCTTAACTGATCCATCCTTCACGCAGTTCGGTTTCGCTTTGCAGATGGTCTTTCAAACGCCCTCTGTGTTCCAAGGGCTTGAAAGCTCTGTGCTGCACATGCAAGGGTACAATAAACAAAAAATCATTATGGAGTATCCTGTAGGCACGTTGCTGTGGCGCTTCGATGCAGTCTTCTCTGCTAACGGCCTGCGCTACTTTTGGAACCAAGCCTCCATCAGTTACGGTGGTGCAACCATCAATAGCGAGCTGTTAGTTCTATCAACAACAATTGGGCCGGTGACGGGTTTGGCTCTCTCTTTCAAAGGGAACACCTTTGGCGGAGCAGCTGTGGGGGTCAAGCTTCTGATGGGGGTAGAGACAGATCTCACTTCTGGCAGCTTTGGATTAGGAGGTGCTCTGTGGGAGTGGGCCCGCACAGAGCTCTCTATTGAGGGAGCCAGCTTCTTCGAGTGGGTATATTTTGACAGCATCACGCGCTTCACTCGGACGAATGGCTTTGAGTACTCGCGCTGGGATTTCTACTATGAGCCAGACGCAGGGCCGCTGAGCTTGTTGTTCACCGTTCGCATCTTGCCCAATGATGAGACCAAAGCGCTGACAGCCCTGCTCGATCTAGAGGGCCCTGCGCTCTATCTGTATACGAACTTTCAGAGCTTGCGCGGGCTGAGTTTAGACTATATCGAACTGATGGACAATTGGTATCTCAGCGGTGTGATTGCGCTGGAGGGCAAGCTCTATAAGCGCAAGGGCGCCAATGATATCGACTTGCGTGCGCGAGATTATCTGATAGACAGTGCGCTCAAAGATCCCGTCGCAAACTACGAGCAGACGGACTATGACGCGGTTGTTTCACTAGAGGGCAAAGCCGGGGGTGATCTCACCCTCGCGGGTGATCTCTACTTTCGCAAGGGCACGCCAATGCCCGCGCTGCTGACAAGCCGAGTCAATCTCGATATTGGGCTGAGCAAGAATCTCGCGTTTTCCTCTGGGATAGCCCTTGATTTTCTGGACGGATTGAGGCAGCTTGTGCTCAGTATAGAAATTTGGTTTCACGCCTACTGAGTCTGTTTTCCCCACATCCTCGACCTGCCCTCCATAAGATCTCCACAATGGCCCTCTATAGTTTATAATGCCACCTGGCCACGAGGCTGAGGTGAGTACTGCAGAAGGGAGTGAGCTTCTATGAAGAAGCTAAGCGTCGGCGCGATAGCGGTCGCCATCGCGCTCTTGGCGGGCCTAGCGTTCTATTACGCGTCAGCCCAGAACCCAACGACCACAGAACAGCCCCCATCTATCACCGGGAGCGTCCAAGCCCCAAGCCGAGCGTCCATCTTAGCTGGCTTGGCAAAGATCGACATACTCAAAGCCATCGAGATCGCCAAGGGGCAGCAAGCTGGAACTGTCATTGGGGCGAACTTGGGTGAGCGCAACGGCTATGTTGTGTATAACGTTGTCGTTTTGGTAGCCGATGGCAGCTCTGTGCTCGTCATCATTGACGCCGGCAACGGCAACGTTCTCAGTGTGACTAAGCTGCCTGTGGGCAGGCACTTTGGACGGTTCGGATTCGGCCCTGGAAAGCGAGGTGGTCCTTAAGACAGATACCCGAAGATCGCTCCATCCCTGTCGCCGGAAGCCGGCCGTAGGCTCAACGGAATTGAGCGAAAGCTGGCCCGATGAGGAGGGCGGGATCTGAGCTCCCCCCTCCTCGTCTCCTCTTTCTGAAAGCGTCGCTTTGAGAAGTCCGATGGCCTCCATAACTTCTCCATAATTGTTTCTTATAAATGAGCTGCCGGAAAATCAGTCAAGGAGTGATAGCGATGAAGCTGTTGAAGAACTGGAAGCTGCTCAGCTTTCTGATGGCCGTTCTCGCGTTCGCGCCGCTCGCTGTTGCTTTCAGCAATATAGGGCGATCTCCGTCAACCAGTGCTCAACCTGGACCACCTGTAGAAATGCAAGAGGAGAACCAAGACGAACTCGACTTTGACAGTCCATTGACAGTTGGGGAGCTGGAACTCGGCAGCCTAGGTGGAGAATTTGCTTGGCTCGCAAAGATGCAGCCAAGAATGCCCAACATAGACCCAGAACAAGCAAGGCTCGCCCAGCAGAACCGACTCTTGCTGTTGATCAATAGCTTGGAGTTTTCAAAAGAGCAACTGACGAAGCTTAAGGCTATTACGAGCGATCTCATCCAGAGCCGTGACAAGATCCGCTCGGCAATAGCTAACCATCAGAAAGAAGTCAATGCGTTCTTGCTCAAATTCCAAGGCACCGAAGAAGAGCTGAAGAGCGGATTGCACCCATTGCATCAGGGATTGCTGATGGTGATGAAATCACATGTCGAGAAAGTAGCCGAAGCTGAAACGGCCGTGAAAGAGATGTTGAGTTTCCAGCAGGGGGAGAAGCTCCTGCGCGCAACCCGCATCGGTCCGCAGCACAGAATGATGGAACGCCCAGGATCACGTATGTTCTTCATGGAGAGGCTTGGAAAAAGAATGAGGGAAAGAGCCGAAGACCCCCGGACCAGAATACAGACATGGCGACGGCAGAATCCAGCGAGGCAGCCGATGATGCAACCAAGCGGGCAACTCCCCACTATCGGTCAGATCGGGCGCCTATTGATGCGTTACTTAGACGTTTTGGACGAAGCCCTCGCCGCCAAGCTGGCCGCGTTAGGTTCGTAAAGAGCACCTTCTCCTTCCCCCACACTGGAGCGTGCGGGAGCCTGACAAAAGTTCGGGCTCCCCGACCTCCTCTTGCGGAGGTATAATAAGAGCGTGCAGGCGTCCATCTTAGTCGTCGAAGACGAAGAGAAATTAGCCCAAGCCATTGCGCTCTATTTGCGCAATGCCGGCTTTGCTGTGGAGATCGCCCTGGACGGGCAGGCCGCTTTAGAATCTTTCGAGAGAGGACCTCCGGATTTGATCGTGCTGGATCTCATGTTGCCCAAGATGGACGGGTGGACGGTGTGCCATAAGATTCGCAAGGGCTCAGAGGTGCCGATCATCATGCTGACGGCTCGTGTTGGGGAGCCGTCGCGTGTGCAGGGCTTGGAGCTGGGAGCGGACGACTATCTGGAGAAGCCTTTCAGCCTCAGAGAGTTAGTCGCTCGCATTCAGGCTGTATTGCGCCGCGCGGGCAAGAAGAGCCAGCGCGTGATAAGAGTTGGAGCCCTGCGCATTGACTTGGAGAAGCGTGACGTACAAGTACAGGGGAAGACGATAGAGCTGACCGCGAGCGAATTTGCCCTGTTGGCTTTCATGGCGCAACACCCGGGGCGCGTCTTCACACGGTTACAGCTCTTGGATGCCATACGTGGCTCTACCTTTGAAAGTTCAGAGCGTGCTGTTGATTCACATGTGAAAAATCTGCGCAAGAAGATTGAGCAAGACCCGCAAGAACCTGAGTATATCCAGACGGTCTACGGTGTCGGCTATCGCTTCTGTGATAGTTCGGGGAGGAGAGGCACCGTATGAAAACCTTCTGGCAGCGCATCCCCTTTAAGTACCAATTGATCGGCGCGTTCGCCGTGATGGCGATCTTTGCTATTATGACCGTGTACGCCTTTGCCGACTGGTCTATCCAAGAACGCTTCAGAGCGTATCGTAGTCGCGCCGCGATGGTCCAAGCCCGTCCGCTTCAACGTTTTCTGGCGAGTTACTATTATCGCTTCGGGAGCTGGCAGGGGTTGGATCAACTGCTCAACCCCCAGCTACAAGAGCTGCCTCCTTTGGAGCAACCGTTGATCATAGCCGACAGCACCGGGCTCGTTTTCATTAGTAGTGACCCCAAGCTCATTGGGCGAACCCTGTCGGAACGGGACTTGGCAGCCGGGATGCCGATTCGGGTGGGCTCAGAACGAGTAGGGACGATCATCATGGGCATCCCGGCGGGAACGTTCAATCCCCTGGAGCGAGAGTTTTCCGAATCCATCCGCGAGTCCATTTTGCTGGCGGGCGGGTTAGCATTAGCCATCGCGTTGGGGCTAGGAGTGCTCCTCGTGCGTCGCTTGGCACGCCCCTTAGAAGAGTTGCGCCTGGCTGCCGAGCAGATCTCCCAGGGGAGATTGGAGCCACGCGTGAGCATCAGGAGCAGCGATGAGCTAGGACGCTTAGGACGAACGTTCAACCAGATGGCCGATAGTTTACAGCGTTCAGAAGAGCTACGCCGTCAACTCATCTTAGATATCGCTCACGAACTGCGCACCCCCCTGATGGTTCAGCAGAGTCATCTGGAGCTTCTCGTTGACGGAGTGACAGACCCCACTCCTCAGCAGCTCCAGACGATCTATGAACAGAATTTGCTGTTGGGGCGCTTGGTGCGCGATCTGCAGGTGTTGGCGCTCGCCGACGCGGGAGAGCTGCAGATTTTGTGCACCCCGGCACCACTGGGCGAGCTTTTTGAAAACATTGTGACCCACATGCAACCCGCGATGGAAGAGAAGAAGATTCAACTAGAAGCCGATATTGCAGACAACCTGCCGACGCTCTCGGTGGATCGTCAGCGTCTCGAGCAAGTGCTCTTTAATTTATTGGACAATGCCTGTCGTTACACGCCACCGGGAGGGACTATTCGATTGTCGGCACGAAAAGAAAACAACACGGTTCACGCGAGCGTTGTGGATCAGGGGCCGGGGATCCCTGTGGAAGACTTGCCGCATCTGTTTGAGCGTTGCTATCGCGGGGACAAGTCGCGGGCGCGCAAGAGCGGCGGGACGGGCTTGGGGTTGGCCATCGCGAAAGCTCTGGTCGAAGCTCACGGGGGAAGGATTTGGGCCGAAAACGCTCCTGGCGGCGGCGCGTCGTTTCACTTCACACTGCCCCTTGACAATGCTCTCTCTGAAAGTTACGTCAAGACTGAAGTCAACGACAGTCCGCTACCAACCGTGAGAAAACGCTAACAATCGGGAATATGCGGGAGAAAGAGCTTTAAATTCTCTACCTCGACGTCCCACGGCCCTGGCTTCAGTTTGAGGAGCGGTGCGGGAAGCATATCTACTGGCATCCGCAGTGAACCCACCGCCCCGCCTAGCGCAAAGGTCACGTCTTTCCCGTAAATGTCGAAGAGGTAGCCGCTCGCGTCCTGGAAAGCCCTCACAATCTCTTTCAGTGTGTTGACGACCCCGGCGCGACAGAAGGTCTCCCCTTCGAGATAGAGCTCGATCTTGGCGATCTCATGATCGCGGCAAGCAGGGCAGCCGGGGGTGTTGGGGTCTACGTTTGGCTGGCGATCAAAGTGATACCCGTAGACAGTAGGCGCCGTTCCCGCAAGATATTTTTCATTGAAGAGAATCTGTGGTTTTTCGGAGGGATTGGCGCTGGCTTCCCAACTGAGAGAGCCGAGAAAGTGATCGTAGTCGCTGGGTGACATAAAATTATTTTTCGCTTTCGTGAAGAGCCAGATGTTGAGTGCCCCGACGCGAGATCGCCTCTTCAATCTCTGAAAGGCATCGGTGAGAACGGTTTCGATGTGCTCGCGGCGGAGACGCTCTTGCTGATCCAAGACGTAGCGATAGAGCAGTGATCGTCCCCGCTCGGTCGAACCGATCTCGTGCCAATCGTAGAGACGATAGGTCATGTCACCGACCATGAGTACTGTGGGCTCAGGTTCTTGAACTTCGATTCTTATAGCAGTATCTTGGGCAGCCAGTCCATGATCATCAATGGCTGTGAGGGTCACCTCATACGTCCCCGGCTCGGTATAGGTGTGGGTGGGGTTGGGTTCAGCGCTCTTTTCACCATCGCCGAAGTCCCACTCAAAAGAGCTAATCGTGCCGTCGGGATCTTTTGAAGCTGCGCTGCTGAATTCGACGGCCAGAGGGAGCTCACCGGAGATATATTTACTGGGCACATCTTCGAAAGAATTGGGCAGTTTGGCTGTAGCAAAGGGCACCGGCTCTTGGTTGAGAGAGAAGGTGACGCGGGCGCTCGCCTTTGCGCCCTGTCTATCGGTCACGGTGAGCTCGACGGTGTAGCGCCCGCCTTTGGCGTAAGTATGGTGTGGAGACGCTTCCGTGCTTGTCATGCCGTCGCCGAAATTCCAAAAAACAGATTGAATCTCGCCGTCAGGATCGGCCCACTCTCCGGCGAATTGCACAGTGCGCTCGGTGAGAAAAGCGCCTTCTGTGGGGCTGGTGATGTGTGCTGTCGGCAGCTTGTTCGAGGCGCAGCTACTGACGATCAGCACAGCAAGCAGAGGGAGTATTCTGAATCTTCTCAACATAGCGATTCCCCTTCTCGGTTCCATCATAGGGCAAAGGAGAGAGAGAGTGCAAGTTGACAGCAGCGCTCAGGATAGTGTATCGTACGTGTTGGTGATCTAGAATGCACAAGAGTGCCCGTCGTCGCACGAAGAGGCTGAAGCGCTCGCAGGGCAAGAAGAAGGGCTGAACTTGCCCAGGCTCCCTTCGGGAGCTACAATAAAGAGTCGCTTGAGGTCCGGCCTACGGCAGATACTATGGACCTCAAACGGACGCTAAGACGGTTTTTGGCTCTCTCAAAGCCAGAGCTTATTCTGTTCTCTTTCGCTCTCCTCCATCACTCATATCTCCTGACGGTCTCACTCACCCGTGCCCGCAACGATTGCTCGGCCCTTGGGAAACCGGCTGGGCGCTTGATCTTCATAGTCACTTTGTCGGAGAGACGCGGGAAGTCCCTCTTGGTTCTGGATGATCTGTACGATTCCGGTGAGACGCTCAAGGAGGTGACGCGCGTGCTGCAGTGTGCCGGGGCTCGTTCGGTCAAAGTGCTGACGGTAACGCGCACGATTCACGCGCACCCATAATGAACAAGCTCTACTGGCTGGCGTTGAGCAAGGTTGAAGGTCTGGGCGGAGCGCGGGCTCGCCGGCTGATCGAACGCTTTGGAAGTGTCGCAGCGATCTGGCAGGCTGACACTGAGACGCTCGCGGCTTGGACTGATCTTCCCACAGAGAATTTCGCGATGCTTCAGGGAGTCTCTCTTGATGAAATTGCGCAAGAGTTGGAGGGCCTTCGACAAGAGGGGATCGAGGTCTTAACGCCCGACGACGCAAATTACCCTGTGCTGCTTCGGGATTTGCGCGATGCCCCGCCGGTGCTCTATCTGCGCGGCTCATTGGAGATTCGCGATCAGTGGGCCGTAGCGATTGTCGGGAGTCGGCTGGCGGATCCCGGCTCAGGCGAGAAGAAGATGGCCTGGACGCGCGAGCTCGCGAAAGCTTTGGCCGAGTGGGGCTTGACAGTCGTGAGCGGCTTGGCACACGGGGTGGACTCGTGGGCCCACGGCGGGGCGTTAGAGGCGCACGACGGGCGAACGATCGCCGTGTTGGGCTGTGGGCTCCGTCGAGTCTATCCCCAGCAGAACAGAGCGCTGGCCGATAGCATCGTTGCGCGCGGCGCGCTGCTGTCTGAACTGGAGCCAAACGTGGGCACGTGCGGACAGTTCTTGATGATGCGGGATCGCCTCATCGCGGCGCTCTCGCAAGCTGTTATTGTCATCGAAGCGGGCGATCCCAGCGGGAGCTTAGACACAGCTAGGCACGCACTGAAGCTGAAGCGCCCTGTTCTGGCCGTGCCGGGTAGTCCGGGGACAGAGCGTTTAATCGCTGAAGGGGCTGAGCTCCTTGACCCGGAGCGAGTAGATTTCGATGAGTTAGCGCGAAGTATTCTCTGTTTAGAAAAAGAGAGTGAAAACGATGAATAACACAGCGTATCATGGATCACCGACAGCGTTGGTGGCCATTATGCACAACAGAGCTGATTTCGCGCGAGCAGCCGGCGAGCATTGGTACAGAATTGAAGAGAATATTTTGAGTCTCGGTGGGTTGCGGGAGCCACCATATGAAACAGTGGAGCGACTGGGGTTAAGGTGGCACTGAAGCGTTTTTGCGCCCTGCCCATCATTTACGTTATTATAGCTTCTAGCGAAACTCTCCCTGTTTGCGCTATAATGGGGCAACGTGAAGAGGGGGGGGAATTCTATGTTCAACCCTAGCCGTGGGGTGCTCGGATTGATCAAAGGGGGTTTTGTTATTGGGTTGGTGCTCTGGGGGGGGCAGACGCTACTGGTGCCGGGGCAGAACACGACACTTCAATTGGAGCTCAGCGCCAGCTGCGAGAACGCCATGCTCTTGGCGAACGGACGCCTCTATTCAGGCCGCCCAGTGACACTCGCTGTCCCCCTCGGTGAGACGATAACGCTCGAAGCCGTCACTAAACAATTAAACAATTGCGGGCTTCAGCAAACTTTACACTACTTCGATCGCTGGGACTTTAATGGCGAACCCTACTCCAAAGCATCCCAGCACCTGCGCCTGCGAGCGGGCCAATTGCCCTTCACCGCCAACGCTCGTGTGCAGGCCGTCTATCGGACCCAGGCGGCCCAGTTTTGTGATGTGGCTGTGGATGCTCAGGATAGCCAAGGACAGTACCTTCACGGGACGTTCATCGAAGTTCGCCCTCTTGATATCGTCGGCGAGGGCGACGGCGTCACGCCCTTTGTGCGCAGCTTTGATGAGCTGACGGACGTTCTTCTCCAAGCGAGCCCTCAAGTCTCTCTTGGGAATATAAGCTATCGCTTTGTGCGCTGGGAGATCGCAGGGGCCCAGCTCTTGCCGAGTGCCGATCCGACGCTCGTCAAACTGCGCTGCCGTTCCCCTCGCGTCCAGACCCATGCCCTCTATGCTGTCGCGACTATGCCCAGCGGTTGCCCTGATCTGTCCATTCGACATCTCTATGTGCAAGTCTCACAGATCTCCCCGTTCACCTGGATGCTCAGCCCTCGTGCTCATGTAGAAAATATTGGAACTGTGACTGTTCCGACGACTTCCACAACGGCATTCTTTTTAAACGGGGCGCCTATCGGCGAGGTGACGACGTCACCCTTACCGCCGGGCGTAGGCGAACAAGCCAGTGCTACCCAGCTTCTCACGGCAGGTAGCTATATCCTCACGGTGGTCGCCGACAGCAAGAACCAGATAGCCGAATGCAGCGAAGAGAACAATATCAAAGAAGCCGTCGTCACTGTGCCGTAAAGAGCTAAAGACGGGTGTGTACGGACTGTAGCGGTCGGAGGCTCTGTCCGGGTTCGATGGCTACGCCTGCCGATAGCAGTGCGTCTTCGATAGCCAGGAGGGTCGGCACGATAGCCTCACGGGTTGCCGTCGGCCCCATGTGCCCGATGCGAAAGATTTGCCCGGCCAATCTCTCCAGTCCGCCGCCGATAAGAATCCCGTGTTGCTCTTTGAGATGGCGAATCAAAGCGGCGGCAGCTAGCTGGGCATGGCCCTTGGCTGCGGTGACCGTATTCATGGCCTCACGCTCATCTGAGACATATAGTTCAAACCCCAGATTCACTAACCCTCTTCTCACAGAGGCTGCGAGCACAGAGTGCCGTGTGAATCGCTCTGTCAGGCCCTCCTCGAGTATGTTCTTCAGGCTGCATTGCAGGGCTTTCACCAACCCTGTGGGCATCGTCACTGGGTGGGGATGCCAATCGCTCCATTCACGAGCGAACTGCCTCCAAGTACGCAAGTTCACATACCATCCCGGACCTGTGCTGCGGTCAATAAGGGCCCACGCTTCAGGGCTCACAGCAACCGGAGCGCACCCCGGAGGGCACTCTAAGCACTTCTGCGTCGCGCTCACCCCGATCCCAATGTGCCAGCTATCAAACGCTATGTCTGTCCCGGCCAGCGTCGCGACCATGTCAGCTACGAGCACGGCCCCGTATCGCTCACAGACCTCCCCGATCTCGCGCAGGGGGTTGAGCACCCCCGTCGAGGTCTCGCCATGCACCATAATCACGACGTCAATATCTTTTTCTCGCTTCAAGACTTGCTCCACGGCATCAGCATCGATGGCCTGTCCCCACGTGCCTTCAAAAACCAAGACCCGCGATGAATAGGCCCTCGCGACCGCCACCCAGCGATCCCCGAAGAAGCCGTTGGTCAACACAAGAAATTTGTGACGATCTCCGGCGAGGCTGGCAATAGCTGCTTCCATGCCCACGCTGCCAGGCCCCGGCACCAGAAAGAGACTGGCGTGCTCCGTCTGCCAGACCCGTTTGAGCAACGCCAGCGTTTCACTGTAGAGTTTGACCCAGTCAGAGCCGTAGTGCGCGATGAGCGGCGCGCTCATCTGGGCCAGAATTTCCGGTTGCAGGTCCACTGGACCCGGTATGCGCAGCCGATACTGTTTCATTTATTCCCCCTTTTTGTTTGCGTCCTGCCCCTGAATAATACAAATTCTCACCATCGGACGAGAGGCTGAAAAATATCTGGAGCATATTTTTGAATGACGCGCGCCAGCTGCTGAGAGTTGTGCTTGACTGTCGGGACCTGATGATCCGCTGGCCAGCGGGGCAGCGTTACGATCTCTAAAAAATTCTCACGGATGGCTTTTATACCCCACTCGTTTGGCTCTGCTAAGTCATCTTCAACAGGGATGGAGCCCTCTTGGGCATATTGTGCGAGCAGCTCTGAGGGCACCGGCTGTCTATTCACAACGACGAAATCAAATACCCCTACATCAATGTACTCGTTCAAGGCCTTCAGGTGATCCCTGGCGGTAAACCCGTCTGTTTCGCCGGGCTGCGTCATCAAGTTCATAATATAGAACTTCTTCGCGTGAGATCGCTCGATCGCTTCCCGAATCCCCGCGACGAGCAAGTTGGGAATGATGCTGGTGAAAAGGCTTCCCGGTCCCAAGATGATCGCATCGGCTTGCCCGATCTCTTCTAACGCTTTGGGGTATGCCGGCACACAAGCCCGCGAGAGCTGCATCCGGCGGATACGCCCACCAACACGCGGAATCTTGCTTTCACCTTGAATTATCCGGCCATCGTCTATCTCGGCAACCAGTTCGGCGTGCTCCAGCGTTGCTGGCAACACCCGCCCGCGCGTGTTGAGAATCAAGCTCATCTCTTCGATGGCCCGGTCGAAACTCCCGGTCATCTCTTGCAGGCCAGCGATCACCAAGTTCCCCACAGAATGCCCTTGGAGAGTCCCCCCCAGAAAACGATGATTGAAAAGTTCGGAGATTCGGGATTCGTCTTCGGCCAGGGCGATGAGACAATTGCGAATATCACCCGGCGGCAGAATTCGCAATTCCTGGCGCAAGCGCCCGGAACTGCCGCCGTCATCCATGACGGTGATGACTGCCGTAATGTTTGTAGTAAGATACTTGATGCCGCGCAGCAATGAGGGCAAGCCAGTCCCTCCCCCAATGGCGACAAGGCGCGGGCCGCGGCTGAGAAGACGCTTTTCAAAGAGAATCTCGCCCATGCGCCCCTCGGCAGGAGCAGCGATTGCGCGCACAATCGAGCGGCTCGCCCGCTGCACGCCAAACAGCACGCCGAGCGCACCCACGAGCATGAACCCCAGCGCCAACAGCAGCGTGGAGAACGCTGCTGGAGCCAAGATGCCATACACTGCCCGCACGACATTCTGCCCCACAAGTACGAACAACCCTAGAATAAAGAGCGCCAAGGAGAAGATAATAAGTGTCAGCCAGCGCTTCACACCGATCCCCGGATGCAACCAGCGCATCATGCGCAGCAGCGCAGTCATCGTTCTCGCCCCCCTCGGCGTGTGACGCGCTGGACGCGCGTTGAATCCCCTAGGAGTACTGCTAATTGATTGAGCAACGTGCTGGTGAGACCAACGCTCACTCCGAGACGGATCATCACCGGCTCGTCCCCGGTGAGCCGAATGTACACCGGTGAAGCCCCCGGCGAGGAGTTCAACAGCCCTTTGAGCTTTTGTATAAGCTGCTCTTCGACGCGATCGGCGTCAATCTGGAGATGGAGCTGAACGCTGCGCTCTGCATCCTCCAACGATAAGAGCTCTTCAGCCACGATCTGCACTCCGTTGGAGCGCTCTGTCCGTCGTTCCGCGCGCCCTCGCAACCAGATGACTTGGTCCTCTTTGAGGATCTTTTTTGCCCGTTCAAAAGAGTCTGGGAAGACAGTGACTTCGACTTGCCCAGAGAGGTCTTCTAAGCGCACAAAGGCCATGCGCTTGCCCGTGCTGGTGTTGATCACGCGCATGGCGTCAATCCGACCTCCCAGCTGAAGCGGTTGGCCTTCAGGGTGTTCTCTCAGCCTCTGCAAATCACAGGTGCGCAGAAGCGCTAAACGCTCTTCCAAGTGTTCTAGAGGGTGTCCACTCACATAGAGCCCCAGCAGTTCTTTCTCAAACCGCAACAGCTCCGATTTGGTGAACTCATCTTGCCCCTTGTTGAGAGGTGCAGTCAGTGTTGCTGTCTCCCCATCAGCGAAGAATGACTTCTGGCCGCTCTTGCGCTCCCGGTGCGCTTGTGCGGCCAGGGCTAGCCCGGCTTCAATCTGGGTCAGCACCTCTTTACGCGTGCCGAAACGATCAAAAGCCCCGCACTTGATGAGACTCTCTAGCACTTCCCGGTTGAGATGCTCGCTGGCGACGCGACGACAGAAGTCAACAAAGCTGTGGAAGGGCCCTCCCTCCCGCCGAGCCGCTAGCACCGCTTGCACCGTCCCGCTTCCCACGTTTTTGATGGCCCCCAGCCCAAAGCGAATGTGATTGTCAGGAAGAGGCGTGAAATCGGCGTCGCTTTCGTTAATGTCAGGCGGCATGACCACAATGGCTGATCTTCGACATTCTTGAATATACTCAGCGATTTTTTCAGTATTCCCAGAGACGCTGGTGAGCAACGCGGCCCAATAACACGTTGGATACTTTGCTTTGAGATACGCCGTCCAATACGAAATCAGAGCGTAAGCCGTCGAGTGAGCTTTGACAAATCCGTAGCGGGCGAATTTTTCAATATCGGCGAAGAGTTCCTCAGCTCGCGCGCGTGTGATCCCGTTCTGCACACACCCCTCAATGAAGCGCGCGCGCATCTTCTCCATCACATCTCGCTTTTTCTTGCCTACAGCCATCCGCAATATGTCAGCTTCCGCCAGACTGAAGCCTGCCAGCTTGCGCGCCATCAGCAAGAGTTGGTCCTGATAGATCGGCAACCCATAGGTCTCCTTGAGGACCTCTTCAAGGTCAGGGTGCGGGTATGTCACCTTCTGACGCCCATGTTTGCGTTCGATGTAGTCATTGGCCATGCCACTTTCTAGGGGACCCGGACGATAGAGCGCGAGCACAGCAATGAGATCGCGAAATTCGGTTGGCTCGAGGCGCTCAAGCAGTGCGGTGACTCCTGAGCCTTCCAATTGAAAGACCCCCATCGTGCGGCCACGCTGCAAGAGCTCATACACGTGGGGATCGTCCAAGGGAATTTTCTGCAGATCAATCTCTTCATTGGTGAGTTTTTTGATAGATTTGAGGGCGTCGTCAATCGCCGTGAGGTTCCGCAACCCCAAGAAGTCTATTTTGAGCAGCCCGATGGCCTCAAGGTCTTTCATGTTGTATTGAGTACGGATAGAACCATCGCTGAGGCGCAGCAGCGGGGCAAAATCGGTGACCTCTCCGGGTGTGATGACCACACCTGCGGCATGGGTCGCGGCGTTGCGGGAAAGGCCTTCGAGCTTGCGCGCGGTGTTTAACAGCTTTTGGACTTGTGCATCGGTTTCAGAGCGCCGTCGCAGTTCGCTCACGCCTTCGATGGCTTGATCGAGCGTCGCTCCAAAGGGGATGAGCTTGGCGATTCTGTCTGCATCCGAGTACGAGAAGCCGAGCACGCGGGCCACATCGCGCACGACGCTGCGGGCCTTCATCTTATCAAAGGTGGCGATCTGCGCGACCCGCTCGCGACCGTACTTTTCTTCGACGTACTGGATGACCTCGTCACGGCGACGCATACAGAAGTCAATGTCAATATCGGGTAAACTGACGCGCGCGGGGTTCAAGAAACGCTCGAAGATCAGCCCGTACTGTAAAGGATCCACATCGGTAATGCCCAAGCTAAAGCACACCAAGCTTCCGGCTGCCGAGCCGCGCCCTGGTCCCACAGGAATCTTCTTGCTCTTGGCGAACCTCACGAAATCTTGCACAATTAAGATCAACCCTGAATACCCCATGTCAGCGATCACGCGCAGCTCGTACTCGAGGCGGTCTGTGATTTCGGCGGTCAGCTCGCCGAAGCGCTCGCGCGCGCCAGCATAAGCCAGGGCACGGAGATACTCGTTCGCATCGCGATACTCCGCAGGCAAATCGAACGTCGGCAGATGGGCTTTGGAGAAATCGAACTCGAGCCGGCACCGTTCGGCAATGCGCACGGTGTTCGTGAGGGCTTCTGGCCAGCGGGCGAAGAGCGGTGCCAGTTCATCAAAGCTCTTAAAATAGTACTCTTCGCCCTCGTAGGAGCGACGATCTTCGTCGGCCAGTGTCTTTTCGCCCTGAATATTGAGCAAGACATCGTGAGCCTCACGATCGTCGCGAGAGATGTAGTGCACGTCGTTCGTGGCCACTAAGGGGGCGTCTAAGCGACGCGCTATGTCTACTAATTGTTCGTTGCGCGCATCGTCTTGGGGCTGGCCGTGGTTTTGCAGTTCAATATAAAAATTCTCTGGGCCGACCATCGCGCGAAACTCGTGGGCGACTTCATAGGCGGCTTCAAACTTATTCTGGGCCAGCAGTCGGCAGATCTCGCTGCTGCGACATCCCGACAAGATCACCAGCCCTTGGCTATGATTGCGTAACAGCTCCTTGTCTACTCTGGGCTTGTAATAGAACCCCTCGAGATAGCCCAAGCTCGTGAGCTTGACGAGATTGCGGTAGCCTGCCTCATCGCGTGCCAGCACGGTCAAGTGATAGTATTTCATCCCGTCTTCTTTGGTTTTGCTATGGCGGCTCTTGGGGGCAACGTAGAGCTCACATCCCAGAATGGGTTTTATGCCGTGTTCTTTGGCTTTTTTGTAGAACTCAATCGCGCCACAGAGATTGCCGTGATCGGTGAGCGCGAGCGCTGGCATCTGGTGCTCCACGCACTTCTTCACCAGTTCTTCTGTCCGGCACATCGCGTCGAGCAGGCTGTACTCGGAATGAACGTGTAAATGGACAAACGGACTCATCGCTCTTCCCCGTCTTCGAGGATAATATAAACTTCTTCTCCCGGCTTGACCATACCCAGCTCTTTGCGCGCGAGATACTCTATAAGCTTGAGATTGTCTTTTTCTTTGAGCCGAGCCGATAAGTTCTCGATCTGTTGACGTATCTTCGCTTTTTCGGCCTCCAACTGCACAAGCTCGGCTTGCAAACGTTGTATCTCAAGAGCCCGTGCAGTGAACAGGGCGATGAGCGCACTCCCTAGCAGCGCCAGGCCCAAAAAGAACCAGCGCCGTGGGTGGGTGCGAGCTCGCTTTACCATCTCAACCATCACGTTGCTCCCCTCTCAAATGGACGCGCCAGCGGAAGCGCATAGCGTTCCTCTAAACGTAGCAGTTGATTATACTTCGTCGTACGCTCTCCACGGCTGACCGAGCCGGTCTTGATCTGCCCGGCCCCCGTGCCCACCGCCAGATCGGCGATGAACGTGTCTTCAGTCTCCCCGGAGCGATGCGAGATGACCGTTTTATACCCGCCGGCGTGCGCCACTTCGATAGCCTGCAGCGTCTCTGTCAACGTGCCGATCTGGTTTGGCTTGATGAGCACGGCATTGGCGACGCCCTCGCGAATGCCGGCCTGAATCAACGCCGGGTTGGTCGCGAAAACATCATCGCCGACCAACTGCACTCGCTTTCCCAGCCGCCTTGTGAGTTCTTGCCAGCCGGACCAATCGTCTTCGGCGAGGCCATCTTCAATCGAGACAATGGGAAACTCCTTCAGCCACTGTTCGTACAGGCTGATCATTTCCCCAGCAGGGAGGGTTCGTCCTTCTAAGTGATAGCAGCCATCTCGATAAAACGTGCTCGCTGCGGGATCAAGCGCCAGAGCGAGATCGCGCCCAGCTTGATAGCCGGCCGTTGAGATCGCTTCGACAAGAAACTGAAGGGCTTCTTCGTTCTTTTGTAACTGAGGGGCAAAGCCGCCCTCGTCGCCGACGGCGGTGCTCAGTTTGTGCTGCTGCAAGAGTGTTTTGAGGGCTTGAAATGTCTCGACCGTGGCGCGGAGGGCCTCGCGGAATGAGCGAAACCCAACGGGGACGATCATGAACTCTTGAATGGCGAGCGCGTTATCGGCGTGTAGGCCCCCATTGAGGACGTTGACCAAGGGGATGGGCATCAGGGCCTTGTGCCCGATATACTGAAACAGCGGTTGCTCTAAAGACTGCGCAGCCGCACGCGCATAAGCTAAAGAGACCCCCAAGATCGCGTTGGCTCCTAGACGGTTCTTGTTGGGAGTCGCATCCAGTTCGATGAGAAGACGGTCCAGCTCGTCTTGGCACGAGAGCTCGCGCCCTACAACCGCCGGAGCGATCTTTTCGCTAATATTGTGCACGGCTTTCAACACGCCCTTGCCCCCGTAACGTGCATCGCCGTCACGCAGTTCTAAGGCTTCCTTTGCAGCGGTCGAGGCGCCTGCAGGCACGGCCGCGCGTCCGCACGTTCCGTCTTGCAGTTCGACCTCCACCTCAACCGTCGGGTTGCCACGAGAGTCCAGAATCTCTCGTGCTTGGATAGAGCGAATTTTCATAGAAGAACCCTCTCTGAGTGTTTTAGTATAGCCGATAGCCTTTTGCTCGATCAAGTACCCCTGTCCCCTCAACGCAGGGCAGAGACCAGGGTATTACTCGTGAAACTCCAGCACATCCCCATCGTGAACGATGTGATGCCGCTCGACGCGCTGACCTGCAAACTGAGCCGAGCCCCAGACGCGCGCGTATTTGAATCTTTCCGCAAGGTCCTTGTGGATGGCACGCGCCACGTCCGTCACGGTGCTCCCCCTCGGCAAGACATACGGGAGTTCTTTTTGAAAGGGCTGTCCCGGTTTTTTCGTGTAGACCCGCACGACGTTGAGCCCTTCAAAGAGCGTCTTCCCCAAACGCCCCAATTGCTCTGAGGAGAAGATGGACACGCCGCTGACGGTGAACCGGCTGCCTACAACGGTTTGCAACTCCTGCAAGCGTTGGGCGGCCTGCTCGGCATCGCTCTTCGTCCCCACGATGACAGCGCGCTTGACAGTCCCTTCCGTATCAGCACGAGAAGGAGCATCTCGTGTGCCTATCAAGCGAATGCGCGATTTTCCCAGCCATTCCAGCACTGTCAACCAGTCTTCCGCCAGCGTGGAAACTGAGAGATCAACTAAAAGAGTGACAAGATCGCACTGGCGGATTACGCTGTAGACCCATGGCTCGGTGAACTCCGACAGCGGCGGCAAGTCAATGAGCTGCAGCTGAACATCTTCAAAGGGCATCATGCCCACCGTGGGACGAAATGTTGAGAAGGGGTACTCGGCAATCTCTGGCTTTGCGTGCGTTACAGCAGCCAATAACGATGATTTTCCGCAATTGGGCAGCCCTACTAGAGTGATCTGTCCAGCTCCTTCGCGCTCGACGTGACCGTAGCTTGGGCCGCGCGCGCTCTTCTCTTTTTTTTGTTGTTGCCGGATTTCTTCTTGAAGCTTTGTCCACTTGCGCTTCAGTTCAACGCGCAACTTTTCGGTGCCCTTATGCTTGGGCACCAGAGCCATCAGTTCGCGCAGTATCGCGAGTTTTTCATTGGGGCTCTTAGCCGCACGAAAGCGCAGCTCAGCTTCAATATACTCTGGCGGCAGATTTGCTGGCATCGCAGACCACCGGATCTATCAAACCGAGCCAGGGCAACCACGGAGGGTTGCTTGTAGGGGCAGGCCCCTGTGCCTGCCCAGATCTATTGCTGTTCCAAACCGTAGGGAAGCAGCGCCATCTTGCGGGCGCGTTTGACTTGGCGGGCCAACTGGCGCTGGTGTTTGGCACACAAGCGCGAGGCGCGGCGTGGCAGAATCTTGCCGAGCTTGTTTATCAGCCTCTTCAGTTCTTCAGGCTGTCTGTAACTCAGCGTGATCTTGTGCTCACACAGTTTACACTCGTCACGGCCTTTTAATTTGCCTCGTTGCATTCGTCCTTTGCCATTCGTCGCATCTCTTCTTGGCATTCTCATAGTTGTCTAAAACGGAACTTCTTCCTCTCCTTCTGATGAGCTTTCTTTGACCTCGTTCGATTTCTCCGGCAGGGACGTTTCCTCCGGCGCTCCTTCACGGCGGCCATCTAAAAACTGCACGTTGCGTGCCACCACCTCAGCGATCTTACGCCGTTCCCCTTCTTCAGTCTGATACGTATCAATACGCAAGCGGCCTTCTACCGCGACGGCTCGGCCCTTGGCCAGAAAGTTCACGCAATTTTCTGCCTGCTGACCCCAGACGACAATGGGAACAAAGGTCGTCTCTTCTTGCAAGTTGCCATCGCGGTCGCGCCAACGACGGTTGATCGCAATGGAGAAACGCGCCCGCGCCATCCCGCTCTGCGTGTAGCGCAGCTCAGGATCATCCGTGAGATTGCCGATTAACACAACATGGTTCAGGCTTGGCATCGGATGTCATTGGCGGACTACCTGATAGCGTAGAACGTTCTCGTCGAGCTTGAAACGATCTTCGAGCTTCCGCACCTGATCAGGTGTCCCCTCGAACTGCATGAGCACATAATACCCCTTGTCCACGTTCTTAATCTGGTAGGCCAGCAATCGTAGACCCCATTCGTCTATCTTGACGACCCGGCCACCGCCTTCGTTCACGGCCTTCTGGAATTTATTGATGGCTTCTTCTAGGTCAGCCTTGGCAAGGTCTGGCCGCACGATATACAGAACTTCGTAAGAGCGATTCAGCGCCAATCTCTCCTCCATCTGTACAATTCTTCAAATTAAGTGTTTGAGTATAGCAGACTCCTTTGCATCTGTCAAACACTCATCAGCAATGCTCAAAAGAGCGATGTGCCCTGGTGAGAAACCCAAACTCGGTCTTTTTCACAGAAAAAGCCTTGACTTTCTCGTGGTCATCTGTTAGAATTCTTATCTAAAGGGATGTCCAAGAGACTCCTGTTCGGGAGAGATCGGGGAATGAGCTTTCAATATAATAGAGAATGACAGTCAAACAGAGCTCTTTGGCAAGATTTTCTTAATGGTCATGCTGACTAGCAGTATGCTATCTCCTTGAGGGAATGCTGCGGCAGACTACGCCAAGAGAGGGGGTGAGGATCAGTGAATCGGAATGACTTCATCGAGAAGTTAGCCGGCCGGCTCAATCTGACCAAGCGAGGAGCGCGCCAGACTGTAGACGCCGTCTTCGGGTTGATCACCGAAACGCTCAGCAAGAACGAGCCTGTACAGTTGACGGGGTTTGGCAAGTTCGAGCCGCGCGCCCGCCGCGAGTCCAACCGCATCAACCCACAGACGCGCGAGCGGATTCGCGTGCCGCGCAAGGTCGTCCCCACGTTTAAGCCAGGCAAAGGGCTTCGCGAGAAGTTGTCGCGCAGCCTACGCGTCGTGGAAGCAGGTGGGAGGCTGGAGGTCCGCAAATAAAGCTCAGTTATCATGCGGGGGACGAGATGGTGAGACTCGTTCCCCGTTCTGTTTTTCTCTAAGTAAGCTTCAACGCCAGGCTAATGGATTCTCGCTTCACGCAAACTAGGCCTTGTGAAGCAAGAGGATCTCTATAGGCGGGATTTTCTTGCACGTCTGGCCGCCCTCACGGTGGGGCGTGCCGTGAGGGCCTTTCAGTAAACTCCCACAGTTGCTTTGCCTCGGACGAACTTATAATATTATTATAAAGATCATATGTTTACCGGCATCGTGGTTGATATCGGAGAGGTTTTACACGCCACGCCAACCCGTTTAAGCATTCACACCGCAAAGCTTTTTGCTGAACTGGATCTAGGACGGAGTATAGCCGTCAATGGGACGTGTCTGACAGTGATCGAGCTGAGCCCTGCCTCCGAAAGCTTTTCGGCTGAACTGAGCCCGGAGACCGTTGAGCGCACCAATCTCGGCTCGCTCCGGCGCGGCAATCTGGTTAATTTGGAATTGCCGTTGCGCTTTTCAGACCGGCTGGACGGGCACTTCGTGCTGGGGCACATAGACACTGTGGGCGAGATCGTCTCGATCTCCCGGAAAGAGCAGGGAGCTGTCTTCCGGTTCCGGGTGAGCAAAGAATATGCGCGCTATCTGATCGAAAAAGGCTCGGTCGCGCTCGACGGCATAAGCTTAACAGTCTTTAACATTCGCGAGGGAGAGTTTGACGTAGCGGTTATCCCTCATACATTAGCGCAGACGAATTTCCAAGATCGCCGTCCGGGAGATACAGTCAATGTCGAATTTGACGTTTTAGGCAAGTATATAGAAAAACTGCTGAAACACAGAGGAGGCTTTTGAAATGGGTTTTGCGAAGATCGAAGACGCTCTTGCCGCCATGAAACGGGGCGAGATGATCGTTGTTGTGGACGACGAAGATCGCGAGAACGAAGGCGATGTCGTCTTGGCTGCGGAACACGTTACGCCGGAAAAGATCAACTTTATGGCCAAGGAGGCCCGTGGGATCATCTGTGCACCGATGACGGCGGAGCGGCTGGACGAGTTGGGGATCAAACTCATTGTGCAGAGCGAGCTTGGGGGCAAGGGCTGCGCCTTTACTGTCTCGGTGGACGCGCGGGAGGGGATCAGCACGGGGACCTCGGCCTACGACCGTGCGCAGACCGTCAAGACGCTCATTGATCCTCGCACGAAACCATCGGACTTGGTGCAGCCGGGGCACGTCTTCCCGCTGCGTGCCCGACCTGGGGGCGTCCTGCAGCGAGCTGGCCACACCGAAGCCAGCGTCGATCTCTGTAAGCTGGCCGGGCTCTATCCCGCTGCGGTCATCTGCGAAGTGATGAACGAAGACGGAACGATGGCGCGCCTGCCGGATTTAGAAAGATTCGCGCAGCGTCACGGGTTGCTCATCATTAGCATTGCCGATCTCATTCGCTATCGGCACCAGCGAGAGCACTTAGTAGAAAAGATCGCCTGGGCTTATCTGCCCACGGAGTTTGGCGAGTTCACAATTCACGCCTATCGCAGCTTGATAGACGGCAAAGAGCATATAGCACTGGTGCGGGGAGACGTTGCCGGCAAAGAGAACGTTTTAGTTCGAGTGCACTCGGAGTGTCTGACGGGAGATGTCTTCGGCTCGCTCAAATGTGATTGCGGGCAGCAGATGCGTCAAGCTCTCAGCCAGATCGCCGAGGAGGGCGCGGGGGTGCTAGTCTACTTGCGCCAGGAGGGGCGCGGGATCGGCCTGGGGAACAAGATCAAAGCGTACCATCTGCAAGACCGCGGCTTGGATACAGTCGAAGCGAACCGACAGCTGGGCTTCAAAGAAGACTTGCGCGAGTATGGGATCGGCGTCCAGATTCTCAAAGACTTAGGGCTGAGCACCATTCGCATCTTGACCAATAACCCGAAAAAGCTCGTGGGCATTGAAGCCTACGGGGTGAAGATCGTCGAGCAGCTTCCTATCTTAGTTTCACCGAACGAATACAATTATGACTACCTGAAGACAAAGAAAGAGAAGCTGGGGCACCAGCTCGATCAAATTTTTGAAAGCGTCAGCCTGAACGATGAGTCAAACGTTTGAAGGTCACAGAGGCGGCACGGGCTTTGTGATCGCCATCGTCGTCAGCCAATTTCATAGAGAGATCACGGAAGAGATACTCCATCTCGCCCAGGTTCGGCTTCGAGAATTGGGTGTGGCAGATATAGATATTATCTGGGTGCCGGGAGCGTTCGAGATTCCAGCCACGGTGAAACTGCTAGCAGCCTCGCGGCGCTATGACGGAATATTGCCGTTGGGATGTGTGATTAAGGGGGAGACGGCACACTTTGAGCATATCGCGCGCGCTGTCACCGACGGGTTGATGCGCGTCACTCTGGAGTGCGAGACGCCGATAGTCTTTAGCGTGCTGACAACATACACAGAAGCGCAAGCGCGCGCACGGCTGCACAAAGGGGCCGAAGCCGCCCAGAGTTTGATCGAGCTGATCCATCTGCAGCGGAAGTTGAGAGCCGTGTAACACGATCTAGTAATGCCCAAGCAGCCCCCTGTCACGTGCCTTGCCCTCCAGATATTTGAAGCCGAGGTAGCCCACCGTGAAGTACGCCGCAGAGTTCATGGCGAGAAACAGGACATCCATCGGCGACATGGCGAAGAGCGATTCCCCTCCCAGCAAAACTCTCCCGATGAGATGGACTCCCCAGCTTACGGGGAGAAACTTGACCCACGGCAGACTCTCCATCACTGTCGGCGCTAACACCAAGAGCAGCCAGACAAACTGAAAGATCTGAAAAGCCGCCTGCACTTGCTTAAAGACCAACGCTAAGCCGCCCATGGCGAAGCCAAACCCATAGACGCCCCAGACCGTCAAGAGCATTAACGGAATCAGACTGAGAAAGTCCAGATGGAGCCACTTGCCCGTTACGGCCATCATCATAAAGAACATGCTGAACGTCAGCGTCAGATTGATGAGCAGAAATGTCAAGACATAGCTGATGCTTACCCAACCAAAGCCAAGCGCAGACATATAGAGCTGCTCCAGAGTGCCCTGTTGAGCTTCGTTGATGAAGTCCCACGTCAAATCCGAAAAAGCAAAAATTATAAACGTCCAGAGCATAAAGCCCATGACGATGCCTTCCAAAGTGCCCCCGAAGCCGGGATTGCCCCCGCCGATGAACCTGGCCCCGTAGAAAATCACGAGAAAGATCATCATGATGCTGATGATCCCGGCGATCAGATTAAACGGGTAGCGCCAGATGATGAGACAGTTCTTTTTCATCATCGCCTTCAGTAAGTAGTAGCGTCTCATTTCTTTTCCCCTTTCACGACCCTGAGAAAGATCTCTTCTAAGTCAGGGTACTGCTTGCCGACCGACTCGAGCTGACAGCCGTTGCCCTTCAAAACATCAATGATCTCGTAGACGCGCTGGCTGTCGAGCAGTTCAGCTTCAACAACGGTGTGTTGGCTGTCTGCCTTGATCTTTATGAGGTCGAATTGCTCTTTGAGTCTTTGTTCTTGCTGAGAGCTAAGATATCCCTCGATCTCGAAGCGATAGGCACTCGCCGAGAAGAGCTTCTTCAGGTTGTCTATTTTGTCGTCCACCACGATCTTACCGTGATTGATGATAATCACTCTTTCACAGATGTCTTGGACGACGTTCATATCGTGACTAGATACAAGAATGGTTCGCTGGCCCTCTTCGGCCATGCGCTTGAGAATCCAACGGAGCTCATAACTCGTCTCGACATCGAGCCCTAGCGTCGGCTCGTCTAATAACAGAATGGGCGTGCGCTTTACTAACGCGCAGGCGACAGCGAGTTTCTGCTGCATCCCGCGCGAGAGCGTGCGCGCTTGCTCTTTGACTTTCTCTTTAAGCTTGAACATCTCAATCAGCTCGTCAATATAAGACCTGACCGAGCGCAGGGACTGCCCCTGCAGCCCGGCGAAGAACTCTAGATTATCGCGGACGTTGAGACGCCAGTAGATATTTCGGTTGCCCTCTAAAACGGCGGTGACTTTCTCTAGTGCCGCGCGTGGATTTCTGATGGCGTCAGCCCCATCAATCCATATTTCCCCTGAAGTGGGGCGCAAGATGGTGCAAATTGACTTAATAATGGTCGTCTTGCCCGCACCGTTAGGGCCCAACAGTCCGACGACTTCGTTCTGGCGTACGCTGAATGAGACATTATCTACGGCGACCGTCTCGCCCCGGCGACGGCTGCGATAGATTTTCGTTAAGCGTTCGACCTTCAGTACGGGTTCTGACATCATTGATTCCTTTCGAGAAATACTTCGACGTGTTGAGCAAACTCTACTAAGTCCTCCAGGTTCTCTTGAAGGATCTGGTAGATCTTATCAAGCTCAATTTTTAAGTGCTCGTGAATGATCAGGTTTCTCAAGCCGATCATCTTCTCGCACTTGGGACGGAAATCTTCGGGAATGATCCTGCCTCGGGCCAGTAGTTTGGCGACATCTCGATACTCTTCCAACCTCCCTAAATTTAAGGTAGAGACCAGATGAACCCCTATATCCAATCATAGCTTGGATAGCTGTTTGCAACAGATGCAAAGCATAGATATGCTCCCTAGGGTCGGCGATAAACTTCTCTTTGCCAGCCTTCTGTACCTCACGAAGTAATATCAACTGCTCCTCAAGCTTTTTCAGGCGTTCTTGGATAGTACCGCGGTCGAACACCGAACTTCCCCTCCTTCAGGCGACGCTTCAGATGCTCAAACTGTAAGTCTAAGATGGGCTTGAAATCCAAATACTGTACGATGGCATGCGCCTCAAAGCGGGCCTTTGCCAAAGCATCGCGGCAGTAGATGATCTTCCCCTGAGTGATCACTTGATATTGCAGCAAGGGTGGAGCTTGATTGAGGATAACGAGATCCACTTCGTCCTGGCGCAGCAGCTTCATCAGATCAACGGTCATCTGCAGGCGCTTGCTGAAGTAATCTGCTGGCGGTATGCTCAGGAGCACAGCAATATCCAAATCGCTGAGTTGATGCCTCTTGCCCGAAGCTGTCGAGCCAAAGAGATAGACAGCGATCAGCCCCTCCTTGGCTGCGTAGGCCGCGATCTTCTTTTTCAGCTCTGCAAGCTTCATGGGCGTTCTCTTCTGATGGTCAACGTCTACGGAATTCCATCATATACAACAGGTCGTCCCAAATCCATTCCCAATGATCCTTAACTCTTTACCTGCTTCTTCAAGCCTTTGAGCACTGCTACTGCTTGCTCTAGAACGACGTCCCGGCCGGTGCGGATTCCTTCGAGAGTTGGCTCTACTATGATATAGGGCTGAAGGCCATGGCCTTCGATCAGTTCGCCTTGCGGGGTATAGACAGCCGTCTTGCTGATCCCTGCTTGCGCCCCGCTGGGTAAGGGGATAATAGCAGTATCTGAGAGGCTCCCTCCTGTAGGCGCAAAGGCCCTTGAGGACTAACCCGCGATGCTTTAGTAAGCTCAAAAGTCTCTTTATTCTTGCGCACGGCGAAGTAGCCCCACAGCGTGCGCTTTGTGATGAGCCTACCCATAAACCACTCTCGGGAGGTCCCACCGGGGTTGCAAAGAGCTTGCGATCCTCTTCTTCGATGATGCTTTCGACTTTCCCGGCAGAGCCGGGCCCGGCCTCCCAACCCTTGGGCACTGCTACGTTGAGCCGGTAGCTGAAGCGGGGCAAGACGCTGTAGTCCCCCTCGATCACGGCCCACAAATCCTTCAGCGTGAACATCAAGATGGGAAAGGCCAGGTGCTGAAACTCTGTCTGGGCTTCGGTGGCGGTGATCGAAGAGAAGAAGCCCCCGGCTTTATCTAGGGGCTTCAAGGTATAATTTAAGGAGAGCTTAAGCCCTTCCATGGAGGGGAAGGTCACCGAGACGATCTTAAGCTCCGGTCGCTCCCCTAAGAGAGGGATTTTCAAAGTATTCATCTGATAAGGCCGTGGCTCTCCATTGACGGTGACAGAATGAATGGCTACCTTAGCCCCGATACCCAAGGCGAGGCTGATGCGCTTGGGAGGCTTCTTTCTTAGAGCTTGCAGGCCGAGCGTCGCTTGCACCCGGATGGAACGGTCATAGGGCGCGACGGTGACCACCGCTTCATAGTCGGTGAGGCGAAAATCGTCGCTTGAGCCTAAAGAGTCCACCCAAAACAGGAAGCCCAATCCGAAGAGAACCCCAACGAGAACCATGATTCCCAAGACTTGAAGCAGCGACATCAGGCTCCCCTTAAGCTTTAAACAGTGCGCTCTCTTTTCAGTTCCTCGATTTCTTTTTCAACGCCTCTGAGCTCCTCCTCCAGTTCGGCTTTGTACTCCTCTAGATCACGCTTGTACTCTTCCAGCATACGTAGATACTCTTCACGGCGCGGGAAGCGCCAGGGCTCGCCGAAATAGATCCCCCAGGGGCGTCGCTCGATACGGAAGCTGAAGGGGAAACCAAAGCCGCAATAGAACCCTCTCCGTCGCATCTGGCTCACCTCCTCTCTCAAACCCGCACCTGCTTCTTCACCATGGTTAAGCCTTCACCGTCGGCCCAATACCTTCGAGTACTACTTGCCGCAGCGTTTGCGCGTCTCCGAATCGCTTAAGAGCATCGAGAATCTCGATCCCTGCCAAGCGCCCTTGCGCATCGTAATCGGCAGCAATGCCTTCAGCTAAGTGCTTTGTTGTAACGGTCGTCTCGTGAAAGACGATGCTAAGGGCGTCCACTTCGGCGTCGTAAGTGATCCTCATCTTCTCACGCTCCTTTAGAAATAGTACGTGAGACGGTCACGACAACAATCTCATGCTCTTCCTCAACGAAGATCGGTCGGACTTGCTTCGTCGCGTAGATTTGCCCGTCCCATTCTTTAACCATAAGGGAAGTCTTTGCGACACTCCAAACGTCCTAGCTCGGCGGGTCCCCACGAAGCTGTGCGGATGGCTTTCTCTACCTCAGCGATCGCGAAGCCTCGCCGAGACATGTACCCTCGCGCATGATCAGACAACCGAATGGGTTTCACCGCTCCCCCTCAAACTGGCACTCGTTCCCTTACGACACTCTTGGGATCTATCTGCAAAGACTCTGAATATTCGACTCGATCAATGCGACACTCCGGCCCCAGCGTGACGCGCTTGCCGCGCACTGTTTGTGCTCTCGTTGCTTCGAGATAGATCTCGTCGGCTTCAATGGATTTGGCTGACAGTTCGATCTGGCGTCCCCACCAGCGCGCCAGCCAGCCCCACAACGATCCGCGTTTGCGCACAGTGATGCGCTCCCCACCGATCTCCCGCGCCCAGGAACGCTCACTCAGCTCAAGCTCTACCTGATCAGCCGCCAGAAGCCCTTCAATGCAAAAAGCCCCGCTGCCGCGAAGCTCCGAGGCTTCGACGTCGCCCCCGGCCTTGAGAACACCACTGAACTTGAGGCGCTGCGCTCGAAGATTCTTCGCGATCTTCACCGTCCCAGCATTGGAGAACCCTTGAGCCTGTACGTTTCCCTCGATGCTGCCCGCTCCGGCAGCTTTGAATTGCTCGCTCTGGACGCCGCCGCTGACCTTCCATGCCCCGGCAGCGTCGAATTTTTGCGCTGTCACGGCTCCAGCAATCTTGCACGCCCCAGCAAGGCTGACTGTATTTGCTTTGACCTTCCCGACGACCTTCCCCGCACCGGAGATCTCGACAGAATCAGCCTCGACGTCGCCCTCGACCTTGCCGGCTCCAGAGATCGTGACGCGCTCGTAGAGGCCTCCCGTTGCTTTGCCTGCTCCCGCAATAGAAAGACTGCCACGCTTGGTCATCATACTCTCCTCTGTTCCTTCACGTGCGCCCCCGGTGCAATTTCTAAACTCTCGGAGTACTCGACAGTCTCGATCTCGCAGCCCTCGCCGATCTGAATCTTCTTCCCCCGCACGACCCGCGCTTTAGTGTTCTCTAGAAAGATCTCGTCAGCTTCAATAGCGTCGGCCTCCAAGTAGCCTGAGCCACGCCCTTGCGACCATCCGAACGCATACCCCAAACCCTCTCCAACGGCACGCTCCACCTCCTCGCCGATGCGCCCCAAATTTTCAAAAATATCCTCGAGTGTCTCACCCAGTCTTTCCGGCCCGCGCCGCACGTGAATCTGCACGCGCGGCTCTCTTCGCCACCCCCAGAAGGACCGCCCGCGCCGCCGCACTTCAAGGCGCGTCCCCCCAATCTCTGTGACCCTGCCCCCACCCAGCTCGATCTTGATCTCTTCGGCTGAGAGCAGCCCGCCGATCTCAAAGCCCCCACGCGATAAAAATTTCTCGGCTTCGACGTCTTCACTTACCTTGAGCGACCCGGCGCTGGTGATCTCTTGAGCCCTCAGAGAGCCCTCGACCGTCTGCGTCCCGGCAATCTTGACCTCGTCGGCTTGCACGTCCCCTTCTATGACGCACGAGCCGGCCGTCTTCATCAGCTTGGCTGTGACGTCACCCGCGACTCGGCACGAGCCGGCCGTCTTGAGCTCTTTGGTCTTGACATCCCCGTCAATGCGGCAGGACCCTGCCGTCTTGATGAGATTCGCATCGACATCGCCCTCGATCCTCCCTGAACCGGCGACCGTAACTGTATCATAGACGCCCCCGCTCACGCGGCCCGCTCCGGCCAAATGGACATTTGTGCGCTTCTGTTCCGCCATAATATGCCCCCCTATGTGCGCGCTGCACGCACCTGCCACCACCGATAGACTAAGTAGAGCAGTGCCGCGATGAACAAGAAGATCAACAACGGCGAGCCGGCCAAGAGACCGAAAATCAACCCTATCAATACAAAGGGCAGCAGCAACGGCGCTAGCAAAAGCAACGGTATCCCCAAGATCGGCAAGAACACCACTCCCAGCACCCCCAAGACGATCACCCCCGCAAAGAGCAGGGCCCCCACGACAATCGCTCCTACTCCCAACAATATGGGAATAAGCACTAGCCCGACCAACAAAAGCACCGGAATAGCTATGATCCATGCCAACGGACCGCGCATCTCTCTCCCTCCTACGCGAATGACCATAATCAGCCTCCTTGGGACTCGTTGGGTCTGTCGCGCTTTGGCGAAAAAAGTTCAGAGCGCGCCCAGCTTCAGTTTGACTTCTTCTAAGACCTTGTTCAACTCGACTTTGGCCACGGCTTGCGTCTGGGGATCAAAGAGGCATTCTTGCGTGTGGAGCAGACAGAAGCTCAGATGAGGCCTGCGCCCTGTCAGCACAAAACTTCCCGGTAGCTCTTTCCTCGCCACCACCAGAGTCCATAAAAACTCCCTCGATTGGAGCTTGGTGAAATCGCTCCCCAGCAGCGTCGAGATGACTAAATTGAGCTCTTCCGGGTCAAGCTCATAGCGCCGCAACGACTCGATCACGACGAGAAAGATCAGCTCGCGAAAACTGAAGGGCCCCGACTCTCTGCGGATCGTCTCGTAATACTCTAAGACCTCTGGGCTGAGCCAGCCCAACCCCAAGACCTCATCCCGCTCAAAGCGCCGGTCTTTCAGCTCCGGTGAGAGCAACTGTGCTATCTCTTCTAGAGATTTGCTGTCCTTTAAGGCTTTGATCTTCTCAAGGCGCTCCAAGATTTTTTGCTTAGGTAAGAACGTCTCTTGCCCTGTAAACGTGGACTTGCGAATGAACCACGATTCGGGAATGAGTCCCTCGCGCTTCCAGCGATAGAACTGCCCGTAAGAAATCCCCGCCAGCTCTAAGACTTCCTTTTTGCTGATCAGCTCTTCTTCGGCCATGACCGATCTCCTTTGGCCTTCGTCCCGGCACGCTCATGACAACATAACACTGTTTTATTCACAACGGCAAAAAAAAATTAGAGTTTCCAGTGCATCTGGCCGTTTGTGCTCATGGATCTGAAAAAGAGAGCCAGCAGTTGGCCAAACGAGAGCCACTCTGTAGAGCCATCTTGTCCCTGGAGCTGAGCATCGCACAAGACTCTCTGCTCTTCTATTTTGCGCGCAAGGCGGTCTTGCTCGGCTCTTGCTGCCATTCCTACACGCAACTCATCTAACATATTGAACATTGCTGCCACCTTCTTTCTTCTTTATTTCTTCTTTACTTGTTTATTTGCCGATGCCGGTATTGTAACATAACACTGTTTTGTTTGTCAAGGGTTCAGATCGAAATTCACAATGGTAGCTACTTTCGTTTTCGTCGTTTCACGCTTGTATGCCAGTTCAACCTCACGAAATCGCTCAGCGACACGTTGTAGGCCGCTACCAGCTCTTGTACTGTCGAAGAGGGCAGTCCCGCCCGCTCCAATTCGCGTCGGTAGCGCCGTACCGCCCAGAACTTGCCCCACCCAATTGTCAACATCAGCCAGCCCAGCTTCAAAAGCAAGCCCTCCACGGCCCACAAGCCCACCAAGACTGCTCTCATCCAGCGCCACGCTTTCACCGTCTTTACGACTCCTTCTCGCTCTTCTCTTTCTCCCCTAGGGTTAAGCTGGGCTTGGCTAGATCTCTCAAGCTAATCATATAGTTCTTCGCCATCTCCATTGCTTGCTCGTGCGGGATGCCTTGCTTCACCAGCTCGCTGTAAAAAGCCCCGACGGCTTTGCCAAATTGCTCGCCAGCTTCGGCTGAATAGACGACCTCTCGCAAGCCCTTCAGCAGCGCCGGGATCTTCTCGGCGACCTTATCTAGTAATTGGGCCACTTCGTCCGGCCCCCAGTCCTCTTTGACCATCTGCGTTCACCCCCTTCTTCGTCTCAGTTCCCAGCCCAGGGCTTCTACTTCCGGCTCGATCTTTATCCGCCCGCGTTCGTACAACACTCCGAGCGTGAAGCCCAGAGCAAACAGCTGCCAGTTGAGCTGCGCGATAGTCCGTCGCTCGCCGGAGTGAATTCGTTCAATCGTCTGGGCTAACAACCCTTCCCAGGGCACAGCCACGTCCTCATCAGTGGCGATAACGACGAGCTGTTTCAGCCCCTGCAGCTCCTTCAGTTCTTTACGACAACCCTCGCAACCGACAAGATGGGCTTCGACTCTCGCTCGCTCGTTGCCCGCGAGCGTCTCGTTGACGTACCAGGGCAGCAGTTCTTTTAGTTCTCGCAAACAGCGATTCTGTGTCATCGAGATTCACCGTCTCTGAGACTCAAAAGCTCTTTTAGTCGGTCTTTCGCATAGTACATCCGACTCTTCACCGTGCCCTCTGGGCAGTTCAACATCTGGGCGATCTTGGGGTAAGAAAGATCGTTATAGAACGCGAGCATCATCACTTCGCGGTGCTCTGGGGAGAGTTTTTCTAGAGCAGCTCGCACGCGCTCTGTTTGAATCTCTTGCTGAATGACCTGCTCTGGAGTAGCTCGCGCTGACGCCTGGTGATCCAGTCTTTCTCGGACAAACTCCTTAGGCACGCGCCCACGGGCCCGTGCCCGATCTAGGGCTTTATTTCTCGCAATCCCCAAGATCCAGCTCGACACCTGGCTCTGCTCCCTATAGTGCTTCGCGTTCTTCCACACTGCGATCATCGTCTCTTGAACGACCTCCTCGGCATGAGCGCGATCGTTGAGATACCCCAGAGCGAAGCGAAAGATTCTCGGCGCATAGCCGCGAAAGAGCTTCTCAAACGCCCCTTCGTCACCCTGCGCCACCTGACGAACCCACGCGATTTCATCGTGCATCCGTGCGCTCCCGTCGCGATTATAGCACTCGTGAGTCGTCTGAAAGAAAGGTGGGGTTCAAGTTGCACGCTCGGCAGGTATGCCCTAGAATTTCTTCGTCAGCTTGCCGCTGGCGAAGGTGCAGTCCACGCGCGGCGTGCGCCCGTAGCTCAATGGGAAGAGCATCGGTCTTCGGAACCGAGGGTTGGGGGTTCGAGTCCCTCCGGGCGCGCCACCAGACTTCGTCTGGACTGTACATCTTCGCCAGCCTCCGGCTGGCGAAGGCGAGGCTCAAGCTCCTCGCTTGCGAGGGTGGCGGAAGTGGCAGACGCGCAGGACTTAGGATCCTGTGGGGCAACCCGTGGGGGTTCGAGTCCCCCCCTTCGCACACGAGAAACGCACCCATTTCGTCACTGAGGCCCAATTTATCCCATCTGCGCCACAGTCCCAACGACGGCCTGCACGCTCTGCCGCGCGGAGGCGAGATTGATCGCTGCGAGCGTGTCTGCCGTCGTATGATAGTACGGGTTGAAATCTTCCGTCTCGCGGCAGATATGCTCGCGCAGCCGAGCTTCTTCGTATTTGCTCAATAAAGCTCAGCAATAAACGGGTCTGCCGGTTGCAGCTCAGACTCCGCGAAAGAGAGCCGGTTTTGCTCAGAATGTCAAGGGAGGGGTAAGAGATGCTAACACTCCCATTTTTTTGTACAATCGAAAAATTCCTCATTTTGATCTGAGTATAGAAGGAGGCTTCAGAGTGAGCCATCAGACGTTAGCAGGGCACGGACTCAAGCCCTCTCAGGTCCACTGGAATCTGGAACCTCCGGCTTTGTACGAAGAGGCCCTCCGACGCAACGAGGCTCGTTTGGCTCATAGCGGCGCGCTGGTTGCCTACACAGGGAGCCACACAGGGCGATCCCCCAAAGATAAGTTCATCGTCAAGGAACCAAGCAGCGCCGAACAGATTTGGTGGGGGCCGGTCAACTCCCCCTTGAGCATAGAGCATTTTGATCGGCTCTATGAGCGGCTCTGTGACTATCTCAAGACAAAAAAAGTCTTTGTGCAAGACTTAGAAGTCTGTGCCGCGCCGGGCTATCGAACGCCCATTCGGGTCATCACTGAATACGCCTGGCATAGTCTCTTTGCCCGCAATCTCTTTTTGCGCTCCCGCCGTGAGGGCATCGTGCCCCCCATCACCGTGATCTGTGCTCCGTCTTTGCAAGCCATGCCGGAGCGCGACGGCACCCGCTCGGAGACGTTCATCGTCCTCCACCTTACAAGAAAAATTATCTTGATCGGTGGAACCCCCTACGCCGGAGAGATCAAAAAATCCGTCTTCACGCTCTTGAACTATCTCCTGCCCCAGCAAGGCGTTGTGCCGATGCACTGTTCGGCTAATCAGGGTTCTGACGGCCAGACGGCTCTTTTCTTTGGGCTCTCCGGCACAGGCAAGACCACGCTCTCCACCGACCCAGAAAGACCGCTCATCGGTGATGACGAGCACGGGTGGTCCGACCAAGGTGTTTTTAACTTCGAAGGGGGTTGCTACGCCAAAGTGATCGGGCTCCGCCAACAGACGGAGCCCGAAATCTATCACGCCGTGCACAGATTTGGCACGATCTTGGAGAACGTCGTCTTGGAAGAACCCAGCCGAACCATTCGCTTTGACGACGCTGCGATCACCGAAAACACCCGCGCGGCCTATCCCATCGAGTTTCTGCCCCGTATTTGCCCCAGCGGCACGGGGCCGCATCCCGGCACGGTCTTCTTTTTAACTTATGATGCGTTCGGAGTGCTGCCGCCGATCTCTCGGCTCTCCGAAGAGCAAGCGATCTGGTACTTTCTCTTGGGATACACAGCAAAGGTGGCCGGGACGGAGCGCGGGGTGGCCGAGCCGACGCTGACGTTCAGCCCGTGCTTTGGCGGGCCATTCTTGCCCCTGCCCCCACATATCTACGCCCAGATGCTGCGCGAGCGGATCGCGCGCCACCGCGCCACCGTTTGGCTCTTAAACACCGGTACGACTGGGGGTCCCTACGGCGTCGGCCAACGGATCTCTTTACCCTATACGCGCGCACTCGTGCGAGCAGCACTCAATGGCTCCTTGGAGAACGTCCCCTGGGAAGAGGACCCCCAATTGAAATTACGCTTCCCCGCTTACTGCCCTGGGCTGTCGGCTCTGGCCATGAATCCACGAGCTAGCTGGAAAGACCCCACAGCCTATACAGCCAAAGCTCAGGAACTGCTCGAGCTTTTTCGTGAGCACTCCAAAAGATATGAACTGCGTGAATGAGGAGGTTCGTCATGACGGAAAAATTCTCTCGGGGACTGGAGGGCGTCATCGCCGCTGAGAGCGCCTTAACATATATTGACGGCCAGAAGGGGATTTTAGCCTACGTCGGCATTCCCATTGAAGAGTTGGCAGAGCACTCAACGTTTGAAGAGACCGTCTTTCTGTTGCTCCATCAACGTCTGCCCACCCGCGCAGAGTTACAGAAACTAAGCGAGGAGCTGGCGAATCAGCGCCCCCTGCCAGCGCCGGTCGCCGCCATTTTGAAAGTCCTGCCATGCCAAGCTTCTCCAATGTCTCTGCTACGCACGGCAGTCTCTGTGTTAGGACACTTCGACCCGCAAGCCGACGATACCTCGCCCCAAGCCCTCCGGGCAAAAGCAATCAAACTGATTGCCCAGATGGCAACGCTGACCGCAACTATTGGCCGGTTGCGCCAAAACCAAGAGCCCATCCCTCCCCATCCCACGCTCTCCCATAGCGCCAACTTTCTGTATATGCTCACGGGCAAGGAACCCGCAGGCTTCGCCGCTCGCGTCTTCGACGTCGCGCTGATCTTACAAGCCGATCACGAGTTTCCCGCTTCGACGTTTGCCAGCCTTGTGGTCGCTTCCACTCTCACTGATACTTATTCTGCGATCTCGGCTGCCTTAGGAGCGCTCAAAGGCCCGCTGCACGGCGGCGCCAGCGAGCAGGTCGTCCGGATGATCCGAGAGATCGGTGAACCCGCGAACGCTGAACAGTATATCACAGACAAGCTAGCGAGCCACGAGCGTATTATGGGGTTTGGCCATCGCGTCTATAAAACGTATGATCCACGAGCCCGCATTCTGAAAAAATATTCCCAAAAACTCGCCGAACAGGCTCAAGATACGCGCTTGTTTGAGATCGAACAGATCGTGGAGAAGACGGTCATTGATGCCCTGGGCAGTCGAGGGATCTTCCCCAATGTAGATTTTTACTCCGGGACGGTCTGTTACTATCTGGGCATCGAGCCGGCGTTGCTCACACCGATTTTTGCGGTCAGCCGTATCGCTGGCTGGATGGCCCATATCATCGAGTATTTAGCCGACAATCGTCTCTTCCGGCCGACGACTCGGTACGTGGGGCCACCGCTGGGACATTATATCCCGATGGACAAGAGGACTTGATGATGGAATCTGTACTTGCCGTTCCACTCACGATGCATTAAGCTCAGTCTATGAATTGTGCGATCATCGGGGCCGGAGGATGGGGCACAGCCCTGGCACGTTTATTAGCCCAGAAGGGCTACACAGTCCGGCTGTGGACACGCCACCCTCAGTTTGCCCACGAACTCGACACGGTTCGGGAAAATAAAAAATATCTTCCGGGGGTTCCCCTGCCCAGAGAGCATTTAACCATCACCAGCGATCTCGCCCAAGCCGTCAAAAACGTTGATGTTGTTCTCTTGGCGGTCCCTTCGTTTGCCATGCGTGAGACCGCACGAACACTGAAATCTCTGCATGCTACGTCCTCAGCCTGGATTAACCTGGCCAAGGGATTGGAGCGGGATTCCCTGCTCACCATGTCAGCGGTCTTACAGCAAGAGCTGCACGACGATAAGATTTTTACGCTCTCCGGCCCCAGCCATGCCGAGGAGGTCGGACGTGACTCCCCCACTAGCGTCGTCCTCGCTGGAACGGAGTTACACCTCGGTGACAAGCTCCAACGAGCCCTGATGACCGAGCGGTTTCGTGTCTATCTCAATGATGATCTTCTCGGTGTCGAGTACGGGGGCACGGTGAAGAACGTTATTGCTGTAGCCGCGGGCATTCTCGACGGCCTAGGCTACGGCGATAACGCAAAGGCAGCTCTGGTCGCCCGCGGGCTCGCCGAGATCGTTCGTCTGGGAGTGCACTTAGGGGCCCGGCGCGAGACGTTCTTCGGCTTGTCGGGCGTCGGCGACCTGGTGGCCACGTGCACAAGCCCCCATAGCCGCAATCGTCGGGTCGGATATCGTCTTGGCAAGGGTGAGTCACTGCAACAGATTGTAGAGAGCATGTCCATGGTTGCTGAGGGCATTTATGCAACACAAGCCGTGCGCGAGCTTGCCCAAAAGCATAACGTTGCCATGCCTATTACTGAAGCCGTCTATGCCGTCTTGTATGAAGGCGCGAGCCCGCTTGCTCAATTGGACGCCCTCATGACCCGTGAACCAAAGAGAGAGGTTTTGTAACTTTGGGCAGGCACAGGGGCCTGCCCCTACAGTGGGGGCAACCCCCGTGGTTGCCCGGCCAATGGGCAGGCACAGGGGCCTACAGTAGGGGCACCCCCCCGTGGTTGCCCTGGCCAAACCGGGGTGAAGGCCATCGAAAGGAGTAGTATGTCCCGAACGCCGCTCTATGAGGCCCACCGACGCTTGGGTGCAAAGCTCGTCGAGTTCGGCGGTTGGCAGATGCCCATCCACTACACGAGCATCTTAGAAGAACATCAAACCGTGCGTCGTTCTGTGGGAATTTTTGACGTCAGCCACATGGGCGAGATCGAGATTGCTGGACCGCAAGCCCTGGATTTAGTACAAAAGCTCATCACCAACGACGCCAGTGTATTAGCCGAGTATCAAGCGCTCTACTCCCCCATGTGCTACGAGTCCGGCGGCACCGTTGACGACTTATTGGTCTATCGTCTTCCGGGGCGCTTCTTGCTCGTCGTCAACGCTGCCAACACCGAGAAAGATTTCGCCTGGGTCCAGCAGAACGCCAAAGATTTGCACGTCACGGTCAGGAACGCCAGTGCCGACTACGGTCAGATTGCCGTTCAGGGACCGCAAGCCGAGCCCCTGCTCCAACTCTTCACAGATTATGACCTCAAGCAGGTCAAGTATTATTGGGCGGCACCGGCACGCATCCGGACCAAGGGAGCACCGGTCTTGATCTCTCGCAGCGGCTACACCGGTGAAGATGGCTTTGAGATCTACGCTGCGCCGGAGATCACAGTGCGTTTATGGGATGAGCTGGTGCAAGCCGGGGGCAAGCCCATCGGGTTGGGTGCTCGCGATACCCTGCGCTTTGAAGCGGGTTATCCGCTCTATGGGCACGAGCTTGACGAGCAGACGACCCCTGTCGAAGCCGGCCTTGGCTGGACAGTCAAAGAGAAAGACTCTGACTATAACGGCAAGAGCGTCTTGCTCACCCAGAAGCATCAGGGGACGAAGAAAAAGCTGATCGGGCTGAAGATGCTCGAAGCTGGGGTCCCGCGCCAGGGATATAAAATTTTCGCTGACGGAAAAGAAGTAGGAGCGGTCACCAGCGGGATGCTGGCTCCCTCGCTCAATGCATTCTGTGCCATGGCTTTCACCTCACCGGATACTCCGGCCACACTGGAAGTCGAAATCCGTGGACAGAAGAAAAAAGCTCAGATCGTCAAACTTCCGTTCTACCGGGGGAGCGTACGACGCTGATGGTCAACGAACTGACAGTGCTCGACGTGGGAATGCGTGACTACGAAGAAGTCTGGCGCTTGCAGAAGGAGCTTGTCAGCCGCCGAGTTGGTAAAGAAATCCCCGACACCCTGATCCTCGTCGAGCACCCGCCGGTCTTCACCGTGGGGCGTGGGGTACACTCTCTTTCTCTTTCTCTTTCATCACCGAGCTCTTCTCCTGAGCCCCTGCCCCGGTGTATAGCCGTCGAACGCGGCGGCGCTATAACGTTTCACGGGCCGGGCCAGCTCGTTGGCTATCCCATTATAGACCTACGAGAGCGTGGCCGGGATGTCCATCGTTTCTTACGCGACCTCGAAGAAGTCTTGCTGCGGACCCTGAAAGATTTTATGGTCCCTGCCCAACGACGGGCCGGGTTCAGCGGCGTGTGGACGGGCTCGAAGAAGATCGCTTCGCTTGGGATTGCCGTCCGGCACTGGGTGAGCTATCACGGCTTTGCGCTCAACGTCTCGACAGACCTGCGCTATTTCCGCATGATTCACCCCTGCGGGCTGGAGGGCACGGTGATGACTTCGATGGCTGAACAGTTAGGCAGAGAAATCCCCCTGACAGCAGTCAAACTCGCCGTGATAGAGCATTGCCAAGAGATTTTCTGTGATACATATCACGCCCCAAGCGTAGCGTCCGTCACGCCAGAGTATTGACTCTGTGCCCCTTTTTGCGCTAGACTCAAAGGGCCCTCACCCGGGGGGACTTCCGCCCCAAGGCGCAGGGTGGGGCCAGAGGAGGAATGAGCGTGATTCTTCACAGATGGACATTTGCTGCGGCCCTTGTGCTCATCCTATTGTTGACAGCGCCAGCAGCCACCGTAGCCCAGACATTCGAATTACAGATCGAACACACTATAGACCCGGAGACCATCTTCACCAAAAGCAGCGGGCAATCTCCCGACTCAGCAGCAGTGAAAATCCTGCTCCGCGGGCTCCCTGCCCCTGAGAAGCCCCTGGATCTGGTCTTCGTGCTCGACCGCTCGGCCAGCGTCACCCTCTCGACAATACAAAAGATCGGCAAAGAATTTTTGCACCACCTCGCTGAGAACGACCGTATCGCCATGGTGAGTTTTGCTGAGACTGCTGAAGTCCGACTCTCACTCTCGCCCGATCGCGCTCAGGCGTATCAGATCATTGATGCAGCACAGCCGGGAAAACAAACGGCCCTGGGAGAAGCTCTCGCGTTAGCCATTGATGAGCTGCTCACCAACGGTCGCCCGGAGGCGTTTCGTGCCATCCTGCTGCCCTCCGATGGCAACAGCCTCACAGGGCGCCTGCCGCTGCCGGAGGCAGAGCGCGCGGGGCAAAACAATATCCCCATCTATGCCCTGGGCGTCAGCGGAGCTGCTAACAGAACAGCGCTCAGCCAGATCGCCCTCAAGTCCGGGGGAGCGTTCTTTGGGGCATATAACGCTCGAGTCTACGAGAGCATTCTGAAAAAGCTGGGCCGTCAGGCCGTCGCGCGCTTTTTACGCATGACTGTCACGCTGCCCCCACAGATTATTTTTGAGAGCGCCTTCGAGCCAGTCCAGGTCCGGCGTGGGGCACGGGGAGCAACGGTGCTCGAATGGACCCTGCCCGTCGTAGTCACCGGCGAGACCCGCACAGTGACTTTTCAGATCGGAGCCCGCCAAGGCGGAGCCATAGAGCTCGGCCAAGCCCCTTCCGTTGTCGTCTATCGTGATGCGAAAGATAAACCCCAAAAACAGAATATCCCAACTATTAGACTCACGGCCAATAAAATTAATAAGCCACCCTATGCGGCGTTTCGCTTCACCCCCGAAACTCCCCGACCGAACGACCAAGTTTGCTTTCATGCGGCAGAATCCCGCGACCCAGATGGTACAATCGTTCAGTACGAGTGGGATTGGGACGGCGACGGGATCTTTGACGAGACGGCGACCGAGACTCGTGTTTGCCATATCTTTCCGTCCGGCGGCAATTTCAACGTCACTTTGCGCGTGACCGACGAGGACGGCGCGACAGCCCAGCTCAGCAAGACCGTGACGGTCAACAGTGCCCCAGGGGCACCGTCGGCAATCCCCAGAGCACAGTTCGTTTTCGCGCCTGCCGTGCCCAACGCGGGCGACACGGTAGAGTTTGACGCTTCGGCCTCTCAGTCCGGCAACGGGGAGATCACCCAATACGAGTGGGATTGGAACGGTGACGGGGTTTTTGACGAGACAGCAACAGTGCCGACGGCGCAGCACGTCTTTAGCGACTCCGGCGAAAGAAAAGTCTCTCTGCGGGTGACCAACAGCCAAGGGCGCAGTGCCGTCTTCACGGCTATAGTGACGGTGATTGGCCGGGTGCCGTTGGGGTTTGATATAAACAGTCTCGCCACGGCGTCGGGGGAGCTCAGCGTGCAGCCCTGGCTCCCTTACTACACCCGCGACGGACGAGTTACTGACGAAGAGCTGAAAGACGCGGCGACTCGCTTTGGCATTGGCGTCTACGTGCCGGGCACCCGGTATCTGTTGACCCAACAAGACTTGGAGACGCTCAATCACTTAAACTATAGCTATAAGGCGTTCTCGCGTTACCGTGAAGTAAGCGTCGCCCACGCTGAAGGGTATCGTCCGTTGGGAGCTTTTGTTGCGGGGCTTGGGCAAGTCTATCTGAGCGAGAGGATTTTGAATGCTCCGTTGGCGCTGGCGACCCCGCCCATGTTGTTCTATGACAGCTCACAGAGATTAGTGGGTGTCCGGTATGTTGCTTTCAAAAGAGACGAAGGGCGCTTATTCGGATTTAGTGTCGAGAGCTGGCCCAAGGCCGGTGAAGCATTTGTGCTGACGATCTGGCTAGTGCCCAACCCCAACGGGCCGTTTGCAGCCAGCAATCCGAATGTGAAATAGACTCAGTGACGCCGTGGCGGCTTGGGAATCTTGAGAAAACCGACACGAATCAGATAGAACAATCCCAGCCCCACCAAGGGAAACTCAATAGACTTGAGCGTCAATGCAAAAGCCACCGCGCTCTCTTGCAGCACTGTCACAGGAATCCGGTCGGCCAGCGTCACGAGCGTGAACAAGCTGAAGATCCCCCACGTCCCCGCCTCAAAAACTCCTAGCCCCCCCGGCGTAACCCAAAAGAGCGCCCCCAAAAAGATAAAGAGCGTATAGATCATCGAAAGATGAGCTATAGGGAAGAATGCTTTAAGCGCAAAGACGAAAAAGATCTGAGGGCGCAGATAGACAAAAAACGTGGCTGCCAGGTTCAGCACAAACGCCAGCAGCGTCGCCCGCCGATGCCCGCGAAAGGCAATAAAGACATCTTCTTCGACTTCGCGCATCTTTGATTCGGCCACCCCCAGGGCACGCTTCCAGGGCAAAACCCTTTTGAGCCAGCCCAAAAAACGCGTCCCCCACAGACGCCGCCCCACAAAATTGACCGCGATCAGCGCCAAAAATAGCGCAAAGAGCACCATCCCGGTTACTATGGCTCCCGTATCGTCCAAGGGCAATAGTTTTGTTACCAGCGCATAATAGACCCCTAAATAAATAAACGCGAGCAGACAGAGACCTTCTAAGAGCTTGGAGACCAGAATAGTAGCGACGATGCGCGTCGCGGGGGCATCACCCTCTTGCTCTTTGGCAATGAGATAGACGCTGGCCGGCTCGCCGCCGACGTACATCGAGGGCGTCAAATACGTAATAGCAAACCCGCAAAGCCGCGCTCGCCAGGTAGCCCACCACCCCACGTGAACCCCGTAGGCGCGCAGGATGATCCACCAACTTGCGGACCAGCACACCAGCGTCAACAAGACGATCCCCAGTAATGACAAAAACCCCCACAGGCCGAGCATCTCGATCTGCCCCGCGATCACACCGAGGCCCGCCCACAGGCGAGCGACCAAGACCAGCGGCCCCGGTTCGACGCGGTTCCAGCCGATGTTAATGAGAATCCCGCCTAGAATCCCCACCCCAAGCACCATGGACAAGAGAAGCAAAAAGCGCCGCCGCATAGTTCCGCTTCACACATACCCCAAATTCTTCAGCCGCTCGCGGATTTCTTTTTCCCACGTAGCGTTGGGCACATGGCCTGCACGGGGCTGCACGCGCTCACTGTGGGCTTGGACAGAGACCTCTAAGAGACCTTCTGGAACGTGCCCATCCAAGCCCGTCGGAATCGGCACGCCCAGTGCCGCCACCAGAATCGGGAAGAGATCTACGATCTGAAGCTGTGGCCGTTTCCCAGGGATGATGAGCTTCCCCGCGGCAATGAAGAGGCCCTCCATCCGATGCCACCCCGAGCCGGCATACGTCAGCGAGATCGTTCTGTGTGAGAGAAACTCGGTGGTGCCCACGGCCATCGTGCCCTCTTTCGGGACCAGCAGAATCTCCGGGGCGCGCGCGATCTCTTCCCCCGCATAGACCTCTTCTTTGCGATAGATTCTGTCAAAGACGGGAGTGCCCGTGTAGGGATTGTGAAACGCTGTGAGCCCTTCTATGATCTCGGTCATGAGGGAGTTGGCCGTCTGGGGGTCAACGCAGCCCTGGGGCTCACGGCCTTTGAGGTTGAGATAGATCTGGCCGACGTTGCCGTGTGAATACGCTCGTGTTTTCGGCCAATCAATGTTCTGCGTCGAGAGGAAGACGCGACCCAATAGATCGTGAAGATGGCCGTGCCGCCATCGCGACCCCAGATCGAGTAGACGCGCGCGCTCGGCCAAGACGTACAGATTTTCTGGAGTCAGCCCGAGCCGCCACGCTATGCGCTTGAGTAGCGTCGTCACGTTCTTCTTGAAGACGAGATAGCCGTGCTCGTACAGCCAACAGTTGAGATAGATATTATAGTAAAGCGGGCCGAAGCCGTGATCGGAGATCACAAAAACGGTCGTCTCGTCACCGAGTTCTGCTAGCACCTGACCGAGGGCTCGGTCGGCGGCTTGATAGATCTCTAAGATGGGGTTCCCCGTGCAATCGCCCCCGTGATAGCGCGGTCGCTTGATGTTATCTAACAGATGCCACATCTGGTGAGAGACCGAGTCGGTCTCCATACAGTGAAGCATAAAGAAATCCCAGGGCTTGGTCTTCATCAGATAGAGCGCTATCTCGATGCGACGCTGGAGCGAATCTTTTAAGTTCTGGAGCCAGTCTCGCGCGGCGTAGCGGCCGCGCCAGTGCTCCGGCATGACTGGGTACGGCCCGATATGGTGCTCGATCTCGTCTTTAAGCTCCGGCGGGGAAGCGTAGTTCACCCCGTCGGGGGTCAGCAAGTCTGTCAATATAAAGCCGTTCACCGCCCGCGCGGGATAGCTGACCGGAACTCCCATCACGCCGACCCGCTTGCCGTGTCGGCTGAGATACTCCCATAAGACTTCGCGCTTGATGGTCTGGGAGCTGATCGGTGCTAAGTGATAACTGCCGTCTTTACGGGAGAGCCAATCGAAGACCCCGTGACGCCCGGGATGAACCCCCGTTTGGAAGCTCGTCCAGGCTGCCCCGGTGATGGGCGGCTGCGTGCTCACCAAGCGTGCTACAGCACCGTGATCTATGAGCTTGGTGAGATACGGCAGATGAGCAGCCCACGGCTCGATGAGATCAAGCGTTGCTCCATCGAAAGCAACCACGACGACGCGATGACTCTTTTTCAAGACAAGTCCTCCAAATCTTCGGTCTCCTGCTTGAGGACGAGCGCGCGTATAGCATTGCGCATGTAAAACACAATCGTCCGTCGAAATCCCAAGCGATTATACCGACGTGCGGAAGCATAGGCTACTAAGTGTGCGTCATAACGGACGCGCCCGACGTGCCGCAGCCGCCGCACGATCTCGTTGTCCTCCAGCGCCTTCAGATCGGTATTGAACCCGCCCACAGCCAAGAACCCGTCGCGTCGCACAGCAAAATTTGAACCGATGACGTTGTGCCAGCCGACCCAGCGCCCTATGTGCGTGATCGCATCGTTCAGTATCGGGTGAAAGACTTGCCAGAAGACCCCACGCCAGCCGTCGAAATCACGCAGGCGCACCGGGCCGTAGAGGGCGATCAACTGGGCATCTTCAGCGAAGGCCCGCGCCAGATGGTTGGCCCAATACGGGGGGTAAATCGTATCGGCATCAGCGCTGGCGATCACCACGCCGGTGGCCTCGTGAAATGCCCTTTGACGAGCCCAGGCGACCCCTTTGTGCCTCTCATGAACGACCTTGACAGGCCATGGCGACTGCTGAGCCCACTGCCGCACGATCTCTTCTGTCTTATCACAGCAGGCATTGAGACAGACCACGATCTCTAGCTCGCCGGAGAAATCTTGCCTGGCGAGCGAGTCCAGACACGCGGCAATATAGGCTTCTTCATTATAGGCCGGAATGGCAACGGAGATCTTCATAGAGATACCATCTGGGCTTCCTCCAGGAGCTGGGTGTAGAGCTGCTTGAGCCGGTGCCCGACCAGGGGCAGGCTGCTGGCTTCCGCAAGCTCTCCGGCGGCGTCAGAGAGCCGTTGCCATTCCCGAGGGTCATGGGCGATCTCACGGATAATCTGCACAAACTCTTCGACAGAGGCGCCCACGCGCGCATTGACCCCATCTATGAGCCAACCGCGATACTCAGGGATGTCGCGCACGACCAATGGACGTCCTAGCGACGCGGCTTCTAAGAGCACCATCGGCTGGTTTTCGCGAAATGACGGGAAGAACAAGAGATCCCCTGCCGAGAACGCCGCGGGGGTGTCTTCGGCGAAGCCGGGCATGATGACATTCCGGGGTCTCTGCTCGATCGCTTTGTGCATCTGGGGGCAAAAAGTCATAAATTTCGGCCACAGATGCCCAAACCAGACGAAATCTACTTCAGGAAGCTGTCTGGCCACTTCAATAAAATCCAAAACCCCCTTGCGCGGGATGACGTTGCCCGCAGAGAAGACCGTAAAGCGCGTGAGATTGAGGCGCGCCCGATACGCTCGGCGGTGCTCCTCACGAAAACGAAACCGCGCGCGGTCCACCGCGTTGCTGACCACGTAGATAGGCTTGGACAGCCCTTGAGCTTTCAGCTGATCGCGGGCGTACTGAGAGCACGTAAAGATCGCATCGCTCGACTCATAAAAATAGTAGAGATATTTTTCGTACAGGGGCGAGATGGAATTAAAGAGCGTGAAGCTGTCTTCAAAGTCATGGGCTCCCATGCTGTGTGCGTGCACGATAACTTTGGCCCCGGCCCGCTGGGCCCGCTTCAAGTAAAAGAGCGACTTGGGGCCGAAAAAGTGCAGATGGAGCACGTCATAGTCCTCATCATCGGGATCGTCGGTGACCTGGACGCCGGCCATCTGAAGGGCCTTACGATGCTGCTCATACGCCGTCTTAAACCCCGATCTGGCGACAAATTCAGCCGCTTCCAAATATAAGCAGATTTTCATCCCATCCCCCTTTGGACACACGGTTCAGTGTGGGCGTTCGAGTATGGTGCGATAGAGTTTGTACAAATGCAGCCCCACTCGATGGAGCGAATTGGCTTGTGCTAATTGATAGGCATTCTGCACGAGCCGTGTCCGTAGCTCCCCGTCGTGGGCCAGCCGCACGATATGCTGACAGAAGTCTTCGACGCTCTTCCCCTTGAGACAGTTCTCGCCGTCCTTGAAGCCTGAGGCTTGGTATCCCGGCAGATCGCGCAGAACAATCGGGCGCTCCAGCGCCGCTGCTTCAAATAAGACCAGCCCGTGCGTCTCCCCATACGACAAATATAGCAAAAGATCGCCTGCCGCATAAGCTCCGGGCGTGTTCTCCACAAACCCCGGCATCGTGACGTTGGCCGGTCGTTCGTCCAGCGCCTGATGCATGTCGCTATCAAAAGAGAGCAACCGCCCCCATATATGGCCAAACCATACGAAGTCAAACTGGGGAAGCCGTCGGGCCACTTCGAGAAAATCCAGTACCCCCTTGCGGGGGATGACGTTGCCCGCCGAAAAAATGGTGAAGCGCTTCACCCCCAAACGCCTGCGATATTGAGCGCGTTGGTGTTCACAGAAAGCAAATTTCTCCAAGTCCACGCCATTGCTCACGACGTAAATGGGCTTGCGGAGTCCTTGAGCCTGCAAGAGCGCTTTGGCGTGTTCGGAGGGCGTGCAGATCGCATCACTCAGCTCATAGAAATAGTTCAGATATCTTTCGTACAAGGGGGCGAAGGTGTTGGAGAGCGTGAAACTGTCCTTGAAATCGTATGTGCCGATGCTGTGAGCATGGGCGATCACGATCTTCCCTTGCTGCTTGGCTCGTTTGAGATGATAGAGCGAGCGCGGGCCGAACCAGTGCAGATGGAGAATATCGAACGAATCATTCGGGTCGGTCGTCACCGGGATTCCCACTTTCTCCAACGCTCTCACGTGCTGAGCAAACGCCGTGCGAAACCCGGAACGGGCTACAACGTTTTCCGCCTCCAGATAGAGACAGACTTTCATCTTTGCCGTCGCGACGGCTGGTTCTGCCTGCATCGCCTTCATTCCCATTCTATCGTCGCTGGGGGTTTGGAAGTGATGTCATAGACGATGCGGGTGACCCCATCGACTTCGTTGGTGATCCGTCTTGAAACATTCTCCAGCACTTCATAGGGGAGGTGGAACCAGTCGGCGGTCATGCCGTCGCGGCTGTCCACAGCCCGCAGTGCCACCACGTGTCCATACGCTCGTCCGTCACCTAAGACGGCAACACTTCTGATGGGCAGCAACACGGCGAAATACTGCCAAATGGCTTTCTGTAATCCCGCTTGCCGAATCTCTTCCCGTAAGATGGCATCTATTCTTTGTAAGAGATGGACCCGCTCGGCCGTGACTTCTCCCAAAATTCTCACGGCGAGGCCCGGCCCTGGGAAGGGCTGCTCCCAAATGATCTCTTCCGGGATGCCCAATTTTATGCCGATCTGGCGCACCTCGTCTTTGAAAAAGCTTCTCAAGGGCTCAATAATTTTGAAGTGCAATCGTTCCGGCAGGCCCCCCACATTGTGATGGCTCTTGATTTTGTCAGCACCACGGGCTCCGGCGCTTTCGATGACGTCGGAATAGATCGTCCCTTGCACGAGCACGTCTATCGGGCCGACCTCACGCGCCAAGCGCCGCGCCTCCTCTTCAAAGACACGGATGAACTCAGCCCCGATACGCTTGCGCTTCTCTTCGGGGTCAATCACACCCTGAAGCTTCTTCAGAAAGCGCGCGCCGGCATCTACGACGCGCACCTGCAAGCCGAGCTTCTCACAGACGGCTCTCGTTCGTTCGGCCTCCCCCAAGCGCAAGAGCCCTGTATCAATAAAGACGGGGATCAATCTGTCGCCGATGGCCCGGTGGACGAGCACGGCTGCTGTAGTACTGTCTACTCCCCCGGAGACCCCGATGAGCACGTGCCGCGCTCCAGCAAGCTGGTCTGGCAGCCTAGAGATAATCTCCTGAGCTTGGTCGGCAGGGCGCCAGCGCTCTTGCACGCCGCACACAGAAAAGAGAAAGTTCTGCAAAATCTCTTTGCCCTTGGGGGTGTGAGCCACTTCGGGATGAAACTGAATCCCATAGAAAAGCCCATCACGGCTCTTCATGGCTGCATGAGCGACGTTGGCCGTCTTGGCCAGACAGAGAAAATCTTTTGGCAGTTTTTGAATCTCATCTCCGTGGCTCATCCAGACTTCTTCTTTTTCTTTCTCATTCAAGCCTTCCAGCAGCGTGTCGGTGTGAACGATCTCGAGCATACTGGGGCCGTATTCACGTTTCTCGCCCCGCACGACGTGCCCGCCTAAATCGTGTGCCATCAACTGCATCCCGTAACAGATGCCGAGCACGGGGATTTTCAGGTCATAGATGCGCTTATCCAGACGGGGGGCATCGGGAGCGTAAACGCTGGCCGGTCCACCGGAGAGGATGAGCCCCTTGGGAGCCCGGCGACGCACTTCTTCAGCGGTGATCTCCGGCGAGACGATCTCGGCGTAGACTTCCAGCTCACGCACGGCTTTGGCAATGAGCTTGGTGTACTGCGAGCCGAAATCAATGATAAACACTGTTTCCATAAAGAGTGCATTTTAAGTTTAGCAGAGAGGTCCGTCATAGTGCAAACGCTTCGTTTCGCCGCGCCAATTGCTCAAGACGACGGCTTCGTTCAACACTTCATGAAGGTTCGGCAGAGGACGAGAAGCAAAAGCGTTCCAGGTCGAGAGCAGCAACCCAACGATCAAATGGGGCAGGGGGAAGGGCCGCTCAAAGCGGCCAACCCGAAAAGTGGTCGGTGTCAGAAACTGGAGTGTGACTGTGGGGGGAGCGGAGTGTCGCTCCCAACGCTCCAGCAGGGCTTCGTACGTCTCCTGGCCGGCATCGGGATGCTGCTCCGACGCACAAGAGACCTGAGCAATGGAGAAGACGGCTTCGCCGATGCGAATCCCGCCCAGCTCCGGCGTCAGTCGCACCAGATGTTGCGAAACGATCGAGGTCAACCCGGTCAAGCGCCATGTGTAGATGCGATCTGGGCTGAGGAGAAAATCAAACTCTTCGCGCCGGTCCGTTCCGCCCAGCGGGCTGCAGGGAAAGGGTTTAGAGCGCGCTGGCTCGTGCAAGAGATGACTGAGGTGCGGATCGAGCCGCAGGAGCAGGTCAAGGGCAGCCGCGTAGGCGAAGGAGCCGTGCGAGATGGCTAAACGCGTCTGCACCACTGGGCGCAAATGGAGGACGACCGTCGTCAACATGGTCAACGCCATCCTTTCGTGCTATTACTATACAGATACAGTGAAGACCGCTTTTACGATATACTTAAAATGGGGAAGAACAAAGAGTACCGAAAGCAGCTCGATGGGCAGCCACGCGCTCTGGCAGAGCACGAGGCGAAGATTGCTCAGGAAATGCAAAAGCCGAATCCCAATATGCACCATATCCGAGATTGGGAGAAGACAATCGAGAACATCAAGAAGCAAATTGCCAAGCTAGAAAGGAGATTAACTCGATGATCAAAACCGCCAAGTTGACGGAGACGCAAGAAGTTCGTCTTGATGAAATGATCGACTGGAGCGGGCGAACATTGTCAGCATACGCCAAGCTGAAAGAAGCCCAGCGCAAGGGAGATGAAGATGCCTGGGCCGAAGCATGGGGCGAATTGACGAGTAATCTACTGATTCTTCGAGACAAAGTTATACAATCTTACGAATTGCTCGATCCAGAGTTGCCGGATGCTCAAGCATCCGGCTGAAGAGATGGAAACCCGCTCAAACGGGTTGTCCGCGTGCTTGAGCACGCTTTCATCTTTTGAGACGGCAAATGCCGGTCCGAGAGACTATCGGCTCCCGCTGAACAGCGCGCTGAGTAGCATACTCACGAGTTTTGCACCCCGGCTGAGAAAGGGGAACCTCCCTGTAGCTCTACAGGGAGGTTCCCATGGCCGATCTGTGCAAGACTTTACAACCGGCCTTCTCAAGATATTCCTGGACGCTCTTTCTGTCAATGCTCGTCGGGTTGCTCGCCGTCGCCAAAGAGAAGACCCTCAGCTCACTGGCCCAGGCCCACATCCGCCCTCTCGCGCTTCCTCAGTCGCTACCGCTGGCCCGCGCCCTTGCTCCGCACCTACCGGCAACAGCTCGTCATCCAGCAGATCCACAAGCGCTACCTGCAAAAAGCGCGGGCGACGCCCGGTGATCTACTTGATCCTTGACGAACCGTCATCCCCAAGCGGGGCCAGCGCTTTCCCGGTTTGGGTCTGCATTACTCTGTCACCCACCAGCACGTCACCCCCGGGCATGACTTGGTCTTCGCCGTTGTGGGGCGCATCCACGCCCCCTGGGATTGGCGGCGGTACCGCAACCGGCGCTTCGATCCCAGCAACTACCGCAAGAAGGGCGACTTGGCCATGCTGCAGAGCCTTCAGATGCCCTATCCCGGCAGAGTGCGCGTGTTGGTGGACAGCTTCTTCTCCCTTGGCTCCTCACGCTCTCCTAAGGAGGTGCAAAACTCGTGTTGAGAGTAAACGTGGAATCTGGCTCGATATGAGGCTTAATCCATTGCTGTTTCTTGGCAGTGCGATCCCACTTGAGCCCAGGGAAGCCAAGGGAGATGATTCCATCACGAGTTTCGTATCTGGTTTGTTGAGTTGGATCGAAAATGTTGAGCTCTTGGGGCAAATAAGCAAGCGTAATGCTAAAGCGAGAGGCTTGTTCTGTAGATCCGAACACGTCATCTTCAAGCTGCTTGACCTTTCCCCAGTCCCCACCCACCCCTCCCCCCATCATCGCCCGACACCAGAATCTCAAGGCTCCACGGATGGAGGGTGGCCGTAGCTCCGCCATCTCTTGATTCGCTCCTGACAACAAGAAGAGCAGCGTGATCACCTGAAGCCGAAACTCTAGCTTCTTCATCCCCTTGCCTCTTCAGAACGTGATATTGCCCCGAAATCTTTCACAGGAGCATCCGCGCACCGATGACATTTCCTCCTCAAGTGTGGTTGCAAGCGACAGCCTTTCTTCCCAACATGTAGCATAGAAGGTCAACCCCAAAACAAGGTTTTTCGTGTATTGCTAGCAGTATAAAAGTGTCAAGTTCGCACCGGCCTGAGCACGTTTGCTCAGAAAAACTGCGCATGAAAAATTCGGCAAACCGATCGAGATTCGCTAGAATGAGTCTATTCTCTCTAGGAGGTGAGGAAGGGTATGGCTCAAAGCCCCTTCAATCCGCGCGATTTCGAATATCGTGATTATCGTCAAGAGTGGCGTTTTCTGTGGGAGCGGTTCCGACGGTGGCTCACATCAGCAAGCTGGATCGTCGTGGTCCTCATCGTTGGCCTCTACGCGTTGAGCGGTTTTTACACGGTCGGCCCCTCGGAAGTCGGCTTAGTCAAACGCTTTGGGAAGTTTGTGCGCACCAGCGACCCCGGCTTTCACTATCGGCTGCCCTATCCCATCGAGAGCGTCGTCGTGGTCAATGTGCGTCAGCCGCGCACCGAGGAGATCGGCTTTCGCAGCGTGGCGGGGCTTCCCAGCGTGCAATTCCCCGAAGAGCGCGAAGAGGCCCTGATGCTGACCGCCGACGGCAATATCGTCCACGTCGAAGTGATCGTCCAATACGATATCAAGGAGCCGGAACGATTCGCGTTCAATCTGAGCGATCCCGAACGAATCGTGGACCAGGTTTCGAAAGCTGCTATTCGTGAGAAGGTTGCCCTGCGCACTGTAGATCAAACCCTGACGACCGAGCGCGATGTCATCGCCGAAGAGACCCGCGAGACGCTGCAAAAGCTGTTAGACACATACGAAGCCGGTATTCGCGTGATCAACGTGCGGCTCCAAGAGGTCACGCCGCCTACGGCTGAAGTCAATCGAGCCTTCGATGACGTCAACAGCGCCCTGCAAGATAAAGAGCGTAAGATCAACGACGCGCAAAAATACAGCAACGATCTGCTGCCGCGCGCCCAAGGCGAGGCCCAGCAGATTCTCAATATTGCCGAAGCGTATAAACAATCGCGCATTCTGCAAGCCCAAGGCGACGTGGCGCGCTTTGTGGCCATCCTCGAGCGCTATGAACTAGGCCGTGACGTGACCGAGCTGCGGCTCTATCTTGAAGCCCTGGAGACCGTCTTGCCCAAACTGAATAAAGTCATCGTCACCAAGGGGACGACGGGAGTCTTAGGAGTTCTCAATCTCGACGAAGTTCTCAAGAAAGAAGAAGGAGGACGCTGATGAAAACGATCGTTGCTCTGGCTATTGCCGTTGTCGTGTTGTTCGTGATCTATAACGCAGTAACGTACACTGTAGATGAAACCCAGCAAGCCGTCGTGGTGCAATTGGGTGAGATCGTCGAAGTGCGTCGCGAGCCGGGGCTGTACTTTAAGACCCCTTTTCTGCAGAATGTCATCTACTTAGAAGACCGAATATTGAGCTATGACATCCAACCGCGTGAGGTGATCACCTCAGATAAGAAGCGCGTGACGATTGATAACTATGCGCTCTGGCGGATCTCCGATCCGCGGCAATTCGTCGAAACGATGGGGGGAAGTTTGCTGCGGGCCCAAGGGCGGCTCGACGACGTCGTCTACTCCAATCTTCGCGATGTCTTAGCCAAACAGACGCTCGAAGATATTATCAAGCGCGAGCAGATGACCGAAGTGGCCCGTTTGACCCAAGAGCAAGTCCGTCAGTTCGGCATGGAGATCATTGACGTGCGCATCAAGCGAGCTGATCTACCCGCCGCCACGGCCGAGGCCGTCTATAACCGAATGATCAGTGAGCGCCAGCAGATCGCCGCGCGCTATCGGGCCGAAGGCGACCAAGAGGCGCAACGCATTCGCTCGCAAGCCGAACGCGAAAAAGAGATCATTCTGGCCGAAGCGCGCAAGCGTGCCCAAGAACTGATGGGCGAGGGCGACGCCCAAGCGTTAGAAATCTACGCCGACGCGTATAACCGTAATATTACGTTTTATCGCTTCTGGCGGACGCTCGAATCGTACAAGGCGACTCTCCAAGAAGGCGACACGGTGGTGCTCTCGACCGATTCCGAGTATCTGCGCTTCTTAGAGCGTTTGAGCGAGAAGCAGTGAGCTACACCGAAAGCGCTTGCCGCAGCTGGAGCATGACTGGCTGTAACTCGCTCTGAATGACGAGATCGGCGATGCTGTCCAAGGGCGTCTTGTCGCGATTGACGATGGCAATCTGCGCACCGTGGCGCTTGGCCTGCGGCACCAGCGCAGCGACAGGGTAGACCTCCAAAGAAGTGCCCAGGACAAGCAGAAGATCACAGCGTTCGATCTCTTCGAGAGCTCGATCAAAGTCCGGCGTGAGCAGCTCACCGAAGAGCACCACGTCGGGCTTGAGCAAACTGTTACAGTCTTCACACAAGGGGATGTGCTGGCGTTCGACTTCTGCGAAGATCTCCTGAAGAGTATACGTTTTCTTGCATCCGACACAGAGCGCGCGCGTGAAGTTGCCGTGGACTTCCAAGACTCGCTTGGAGCCGGCTCTTCTGTGCAGATCGTCAATATTCTGAGTGATGACGCACTTCAGATGGCCGAGAGCTTCGAGCTTGGCGAGCACAGTATGGGTGATGTTGGGCTGGGCGTCGACTAGTTTCGCGAATCGCCAGCGCCAGAACTGGTAGAACCGAGCCGGGTTGCTGCGAAAGCCGCCAATCGAAGCGACTTCCATCGGGTTATGCTGTTCCCATAAGCCACTGCCGGGGCTGCGAAAGTCCGGAATGCCCGATTCCGTGCTGACCCCGGCTCCGGTAAACGCAACGGCGTAGTGAGCTTTTTGAAGCATCTGCACGAGGTGTTCAATCTGAGCACTCACAATTCAATGTTACCATGGACGCGCCGGTGCCGGCAAGCCCTCCTTGACTTGGGGAAAGTTGTGCTCTATAATACTGACCAGCCACAAGAAGGAGTGATACAGATGTCGAGAACAGGTCTACCGTGTGCTCTTCAATACGTTGTCTCTCCCTGTCTCGTTGTTCGCGCTTGTGGCACATCCTGGCGCGTCTGCGCCTATCCCTTCTCGTATAGCGCCTAAGGCGCTCCTAACTCCATAGCTCCCTGAAAAGAATTTGTGGGGGAAGAGACTTGTTCTTCCCGTGTGGGGAAAGCCCGAACGTCGTCTGCTGAGGAGGCTTCTCTATGATTACAGATGCTCCTGCTCTGCCACGAGCGAGCCGCCGCTGGAACCCTACCGGGACGGTCATCACCGTAGGACACGTTCAGATTGGCGGCCCGGAGTTGGCCGTCATGGCCGGCCCGTGCTCTGTCGAAGATGAAGATCAGATACATATCCTGGCGAGCGCGGTTGCCCAAGGCGGAGCAAAAATCTTGCGCGGCGGGGCGTTCAAGCCGCGCACCAGCCCCTACAGCTTTCAGGGGCTAGGCGCACAGGGTCTGCGTTGGCTACGTGCCGCTGCCGATGCTCGCGGCTTGCTAGTGGTCACCGAAGTTTTAGACCCCCGCCATGTCGAGCTTGTCGCGGCATATGCTGATATTCTTCAGATCGGGGCACGGAACATGCAGAACTTCGCGCTGTTGAGAGAAGTCGGACTCTCGCGCCAGCCCGTCTTGCTCAAGCGCGGGTTCGCCGCCACCCTCGAAGAGTTTCTCATGGCTGCCGAATATATTCTTGCTGCCGGCAATCCTTCGGTTATTCTCTGTGAGCGCGGGATTCGCACGTTTGCAGATCACTTGCGCTTCACCTTGGACGTTGGGATCATCCCGGCCCTCAAAGACGTCTCACACTTGCCAGTGATCGTTGACCCCAGCCATGCCGCGGGAGCGCGGGACAAAGTCATCCCGTTGGCGTTGGCGGGGATCGCCGCTGGGGCTGACGGCCTCATCGTAGAAGTCCATCACAATCCAGAACACGCGCTCAGCGACGGGGTGCAATCGCTGCTGCCAGAGCAGTTCGCCCGGTTGGCCGAGAAGTTAACAGCGCTCGCGCCGGTTGTCGGCAGGAGGTTTCCCTCATGAGTGCTCCGTTTGCTTCGGTCGCCATAGTGGGTGTCGGGCTGATGGGAGGCTCTCTGGGCTTGGCGATCAAACGGCGCCATCCCGATATTTGTGTTACAGGGGTTGATAGAGCAAAACGCATCCTCGAGAGAGCAAAAGAGCGCGGCGCTCTCGACAAGGGATATACAAATCTTGCCAATGGAGTGAGCGATGCTGATCTGGTTGTTTTGGCCTCTCCCGTCCGGACTATCATACAGGTGATACCTGCGCTACCACCGCTTATTGCCCCTCACGCGCTCGTCACCGATGTGGGCTCGACAAAAGCTCGAATCTGCAAGGTTGCCGAAAAAGCTCTCCCCCATCGTTTTATTGGAGGGCATCCGATGACAGGCTCAGAGCGCCAGGGCATTGAGGCAGCAGACCCGCTCCTGTTTGAGAATGCCCTCTATGTGTTGACGCCTTCTGTATCAGCAAGAAGCGAGCATCTTGAGCGCCTGAGCAAATTTTTCGAAGGCTTAGGGGCTCGGGTTCTCCTTCTTGACCCTGAACACCATGATCAAATCGTTGCCTACGTGAGCCATCTGCCGCAACTGCTCGCTGTGGCGCTCGCTGGTTTGGTAGCAGGGCGCAGCCAAGAAGACGCTCTTTACACTGAGTTGGCGGCCGGCGGCTTTCGTGACATGACGAGGATTGCTGCTTCACCGTATGAGATATGGCACGATATTATTTGCGAAAACGCGCTGAACATCGAGCGATCTTTGGATGAATTGATCGGGCAGCTGGACGCCTTGAAAGAGCAGGTGCGTACAAGGGCAACAGAAGCGGTGGCGTCGCGCTTTCACTATGCCGCAGCTTTCCGAAACGCCATCCCCCGAAGTTCGAAGGGCTTCCTTAAGCCGCTGCATCGAGTTGCGGTGAGCGCTCCGGATCGGCCAGGGGTCTTAGCGCACTTCGCAACTGCGATCGCTCGCGCGGGGATCAATATCAAGGACATCGAGCTGTTAACAGTTCGCGAGAACGTCGACGGCACGTTTCATCTGTACTGTGAGAGTATAGAAGCCGCAGAGCGTGCTGTCCAAATACTCTGCACAGCTGGCTATCAGAGCCATCTTGTTGATTGAAGGGAGGTGATGTTATAGCAGTGTGTTGTCGTTCAATGGCTGTCTGAAAGCTTGAAAGGAGGCAATAACCATGCGCAGTCGTGTGACAAGGTTGCAGTGTGCAGCGCTCGTCGCGGTCGCAGTCGGGGCTTTTTCAGGCCTGATCGGTGTCGGTGCGGGGACGCTGACCGTCTGTCCCAGCGGGTGTCAGTTCTCAAAAATTCAAGATGCTCTCAACGCTGCCCAGCCCGGCGATACCATCGAGATCAAAGCGGGCACGTACGAAGAGAATCTGACTGTTAATAAGAGCGTAAAGCTGATCGGCGAGGATCGTGATACAGTGACGATCAAAGGGGCACAGGCGGGCCGGCCCGGCATTGCCATCTCCGGGGATATTGAAGTGACTCTCGAAGGGCTCACCGTAGCTGAGACCATCTTGGCCAGCCCGAAGAATTTTCAAGAAGATGGGGTGCGGGTCACGCGCGCGGTCAAGCTCACGGTCACCAAGGCGCGCTTGCTCAAGAACGGAGATAGCGGCCTGGAGCTTCGTGATCGCAGCCAAGCGACCGTGACGGACTCAGAATTTATCGGCAACGGCAACAACGGCATCGGTTTGTTCGACGCTGCGCAGATAACGGTCACGAAGTCGAAGATCTCCGGGAACGGCTCCGGGTTGGCCGATAATTTTAATAACGGGCTGAGCGCCTTCGGCAGGAATAAAGTCACCCTGCAAGAGAGCGTTGTCTCCGGCAATACCAACGAAGGAGTCTTCCTCGGCGATGAGACCGAAGCCACGCTCCTCAATACCCAGATCGTGGAGAACAAGATGAACGGCGTGGTCCTGCTCGATGTCGTCACAGTCGAACTCCAGGGCAATCAAATCCAGCGAAACAATCTCTGGGGTGTCACAGAGGTTCTTGTGGACTGCGGCTTTAGTGAAGATCGCTTTGACGGTACCGTGACCGGCGGGGAGAACGAGATCGCGGAAAACGGACAAGGGCTCCCCGACGCGCTGAAACAGCACGGGGACGGCACGGGAGACGTCTGCCCTAAGGAGCTCGAGCCTCTGAAGAAGAAGAAGTGAAGTAAGGAGAGATCAGCCATGAAACACATGATCAAGGGTGAGCGCCTTTGGCTTGGCGCCCTCCGATTTTCGTCTTATCCGGACTCTTGATCCGTCTGTGGAACCCGTCGCGCTCTACGCGGCCATTCGCAGACGCGCAGGGAAGAGCTTTCTCCTCGAGAGCGCGCTGGGACCGCAGCGCCTCGCGGAGTTCAGTTTCATTGGATTCGATCCCGTCGCCATTCTCACTGTCAAGGACGGCAAGTTCTTCTGCAATGCAGAGGCGTATCCAACTACTAATAACCCGCTCCAGAGCCTGCGGCAGTTCTTAGTTCCCTATACAAAGAATATGTCTGGGTTCAAATACATCGGCGGCTTGGTCGGCTACGTGAGCTATGAGTTCGCGTGTTATCTAGAAAAGCTTACGCTGGAGTCCAGCCCGTTCCCGGATTTTGAGCTGGGGCTCTTTTGGGACGGCGTGATCTACAACCATCGTCACGGCACGGTGTTCTATTTCTCTCATACAGAAGATCGCTCTCACATTGTCACTGAGTCCTTGGACGAAGCACAGCGCTGGGGCAGACCGGCGTGTCTGCCCCAGACGCGCTTTACGTGCGATGAGCTGCACGCTGATCAAAGCCAAGCAGAATTTGAGCACAGCGTCGCACGCGCTCGCGAGCACATCATCGCTGGGGAGGTCTTTCAGCTCGTGCTCTCGCGTCTACTGTCAGCCCCCTATAAGGGCGATCTCTTCGCAGTCTATCAAAGATTGCGTGAGATCAATCCCTCGCCCTATATGTACTTTCTGGACTTTGGGGCGCGCAAAGTCGCCGGTGCCAGCCCGGAGATGCTCGTAGGCGTCCGAGATCGCACCGTTCAGACCTATCCCATTGCGGGGACGCGCCCGGTGGGCCGCTCGGAAGAAGAGACCGTCGCCTTGGCGCAAGAGTTAGTGACCGATTCCAAAGAACGCGCGGAGCACGCCATGCTTGTTGATCTCGCGCGCAACGACATCGGGCGCATCAGCGAGTTCGGCAGCGTGCGCGTTTCAGACTCCATGCGCGTGGAGCGCTTCAGCCATGTGCAGCATTTGGTTTCGCGCGTGGAGGGACACCTGAGAGAAGGGCTGGACGCGCTCGATGCGCTGGCGGCGCTCTTCCCTGCCGGCACGGTCTGCGGCGCTCCCAAGATCCGAGCGATGGAGCTGATCGCTGAATTGGAGAAGACGCCGCGCGGCCCCTACGCCGGCGCTGTGGGGTATCTCTCGCTGAATGGGAACGTAGACACGGCGATCACGATTCGCACCGTCTGGGGCGATGAGAGAACTGTCTACACCCGCGCGGGGGCGGGGATCGTCTACGACTCGGTCCCGGAGCGCGAATGGCACGAGACGGAAAGCAAACTCCAAGCGATGAAACACGCTCTCTACGGAGGTGCTCAACAATGAGGGTCTTAGTGATTGACAATTACGATTCGTTCACCTACAACTTGGCCCAGTATCTTTGGCGAGCTGGGAGCTGAGCTGATCGTCGCGCGCAATGACACGATCACTCTGAAAGAAGTGCGCGAGCTTGCCCCTGAGCGGATCGTGCTTTCGCCGGGGCCTGGCAGCCCAGAAAACAGGCGCGACTTTGGCATCTGCTCAGAGATCTTACAGAAGATCTCGCCGGCCGTCCCGACGCTAGGGATCTGCCTTGGGCATCAAGGGATCGCCACGGTCTATGGAGGCAGGGTGCACCGTGCAAGCCGGATCATGCACGGCAAGACCTCGCGAGTCTTTCACGATGGGCAAGGAGTCTTTACCGGCCTGCCTCAAGGATTTGTCGCCGCTCGGTATCACTCCCTCGTGATAGATCGCAACGGCTTACCTGATGGTTTGGTGATTACAGCGCTCTCCGACGATGGCGAGATCATGGCCGTGCGCCATAGAAGATTTCCCCTCGAGGGGCTCCAATTTCACCCGGAGTCCATCTTGACGGAGCAGGGGAGAGAGCTTCTTCGCAATTTTCTGGCTTTTCAGGAGGTGACTGTCCTATGATCGCACAAGCGTTGAACTTTCTTGTCGAGGGCAAGGCTCTGCCCGCAGAGCTGGCTCGCGCGACGATGCTCGAAGTGATGCGCGGACGATGCAGCGAGGCCCAGATCGGCGCGTTTCTGATGGGCTTACGAACGAAGGGCGAAACGGCTGAAGAATTGACGGCGATGGCCGAGACGCTGCGCAGTGTCTGCATACCGGTGCGGCCTCGCATCACGCGTCCATTACTAGACTTGTGCGGCACCGGCGGCGCACCGCTCAAGACGTTCAACGTCTCGACCGTGAGCGCGTTCGTCGTCGCTGGGGCTGGGGTCCCCGTAGCCAAGCATGGCAATCGCAGGGTAACCAGCCGGTGCGGCAGCGCTGATCTGCTGGAAGCCCTCGGCATCGAGCTCCGTCTTCCGGCTTCGGACGTTGAGCGCGCTATCGAAGAGATCGGGATCGGTTTTCTCTTTGCGCCGCAGTTCCATCCGGCGATGCAGCACGTGGCAAAGGTGCGTCGGGAGTTGGGGCTGCGCACGGTCTTTAATCTCTTAGGCCCGCTGATCAATCCCGCGCCCATTCAGGCACATCTATTGGGAGTCTTCTCTGGCGAGCTTGTAGAACTCTATGCGCAGATCGTGCGCAGCTTGGGTGTGGTACGCGCGTTGATTGTTTATGGAGTAGACGGGATTGACGAGATCTCGATCACCGGGCCGACGATGGTCGCCGAACTGTGTGATAATCAGATTCGCACGTATACTGTGACCCCGGAGATGTTCGAGTTACGCCGTGCTGCACCAGAAGAAATCGCGGCGCTGGCTCCGCAGGCCAGCGCCCAACTGACGTGCGCGTTGTTACACAACACTGTCAAGGGCGCACCCTACGAGATGGTGTTGCTCAACGCCGGTGCAGCAATCTATCTGGGTGGCGGGGCATCGTCTTGGGAAGAGGGGGTGCGACGCGCTGAAGAGAGCATCGTCTCTGGGAAAGCGTGGGAGAAGCTCGAAAGCCTGAAGGCTTTTGGGCATCGGCAGGAGGCGATCACCATTGGACCACCTTGAGCAGATCATTCGGGATGTGCGCAAGACGATCAAATCGGGGTACTATCGCGTGTCGTCGCCAACTGTACTCCGAGCGCGTCCGTCGTTCTCTGCAGCGATCACACCGTGTCTGGGATACGCCGTGATCGCGGAGTTGAAGCCGATCTCTCCCGTCAGGGGTACTTTGCTTGGCGAGCGCTCTCCCACTGGAGTTCTCTCGCAGTATGCGCGCTCAGGAGTTGTCGGCATCTCGGTGCTGACTGAACCGGTGCACTTTGGCGGTAGTCTCAATCTCTTAGTCCAAGCGAACACTACGGGGCTGCCAACGCTGATGAAAGACTTTATCATCGCGCCGGAGCAGATAGAAGCTGCTGCTGAGTGCGGGGCGAGCGCTGTCTTGCTCATCGTCACGCTCTTTCAGCGTCGTTGGACGTCTCTGACACTCGAAGAGGCGATCACTCTCGCTCATGAGCACGGCTTAGAAGTCTTAGCGGAGGTCGCATCAGTAGAGGAATTTCTGCTGGCGCACTGTACAGACGCCGACATGATCGGGATCAACAACCGCGATCTCGTGACCCTGCACACCGACATCCATCGCACAGAAGAGATTCTGAGACGGGTGCAGAAAGATAGGCTTGTCTGGTCGCTCAGCGGTATCGAGACGGCTCACGATATTCGTCGGTTACGAGCCGCCGGGGCTGATGCGTTTCTCATTGGGACAGCCCTTATGCACGCTGAAGCCCCCGCGCAAAAGCTGCAGGAGCTGATCGTCTATGGTCATGGTGAAGATCTGCGGCATTCGCTCTGAACAGGACATCGAAGCGGCTCACGGTGCTGACGCCTTGGGGTTCATCGTCTGTACCCCACAATCGCCGCGCAATCTCGGGCTCGCCCAGGCCCGGCGATTGATGCGCCGGGTGCCTCCCTCGGTCGCAAAGTGTGTGGTGACGACGGCTTCAGAGCTTGACCAGCTTGTTGCTGTGGTGCAAGCCCTGGCTCCCGACGCGCTCCAAGTGCACAACACGATGAGCCTGCGGGCGCTGGCGCGGCTGCGCGCGCTCTTGCCCAAAGAGCTGCGCCTGTACAGCCTGGTGCCCATCGTGGGCTCCCCTCGGGAGATCATCGAGCGCGGGCGGGAGCTTGCCCAAACGGGCCTCGATGGAGTAATCTTAGATACTGTCGTCGGCCAGCGTGCCGGGGGCACTGGTCGAGCGCATGACTGGACGATAAGCCGCGCCGTGCGCGATGCCCTGCCCCTCTTGACTGTTATAGTAGCGGGCGGGCTGACCCCGGAAAACGTGCGACAGGCTCTGGAACAAGTGCGCCCGGACGTGGTGGATGTGGCCTCCGGCGTCGAGGAGACCGACGGGAGAAAATCGCGCGCAAAAATCGAAGCGTTTCTACGCAAGGTGAGGTCTTATGCCCCTAAAGACAACCAGTAACGTGACCAAAACCACGGGCAAGCTGAGCGAGCTGCCCCAGGACGGGCACTTCGGGGAGTTCGGCGGCCAGTTCGTCCCAGAGATTTTAATTCCGGCGCTCAAGGAGTTAGAACGCGCCTACCGAGAAATCTCTGTGCAGTTCGATTTCCAGAGCGAGCTGAAGGCCCTGCGCGCGGACTACGGCGGACGTCCCACCCCGCTCTATTTTGCCAAGCGTCTCACAGAATACGCCGGCGGCGCGCGCATCTTTCTCAAGAGAGAAGACCTAGTGCACGGCGGCGCTCACAAGTTCAATAACGTCATCGGGCAAGCGTTGCTAGCAAAGGCAATGGAGAAAAAGCGCGTGATCGCCGAGACAGGCGCGGGGCAGCACGGCGTGGCCACAGCGATGGCCTGCGCCGTGCTTGGCTTGAACGCCGAAATCTATATGGGCGCGCGCGATGTCGAGCGCCAATATATGAACGTCCAACGCATGAAACTTTTAGGGGCCATTGTGCACCCGGTCACCAGCGGCTCGCAGACGCTCAAGGACGCGATCAACGAAGCCCTGCGCGACTGGGTGACCAACGTGCCCACGACATATTATCTCATCGGGTCGGTGGTCGGCCCGCACCCCTATCCCCTGATCGTGCGCGACTTCCAACGGGTGATCGGGGACGAGATCAAGGGCCAGCTCTTACGGAGGGAGCAGCGCCTGCCGGACCTGTTGGTGGCGTGTGTGGGCGGCGGCAGTAACGCCCTGGGCACGTTCTTCCCGTTCGTCAACGACGAGAAAGTGCAGTTTTTGGGAGCTGAAGCCGCGGGAGCAGCCTCGCTCAGCCGCGGTTCTGTCGGCGTGTTGCACGGGGCGAAGACGTTCGTCGTACAAAATGAGCACGGCTATATCGGCGAGACGCACAGCGTCGCCGCAGGGTTAGATTATGCTGCTGTCGGCCCGGAGCACGCGTTCTATAAAAAACTGGGCCGTGGAGAGTACGTCACCGTGAGCGATACTGAAGCACTAGAGGGTTTTCGGCTCTTGGCACGGTTGGAGGGAATCCTGCCGGCTCTCGAGGCCGCGCACGCGGTCTACGCTGGAGTGCAGCGGGCCAAGCGCATGAAGCGCGATCACATAATAGTAATAACGCTCTCCGGCCGCGGCGACAAAGACTTAGAAACGGTGTCACGCTATGATACTCAGCCACCGCCTGAGCCAACGCTTTGAAGCAGTGCGTAGCCGAGGTGAGGCCGCGCTCATCGGGTACGTGATGACAGGAGAGCCCCAGCGCACGCTTGAGTACATCCGTGCTCTGGAGGCCGGTGGGCTGGATGTGCTCGAGCTGGGCGTGCCCTTCACCGATCCCATTGCTGACGGCCCGATTCTCCAAGCCGCTCACGTCCGCGCACTACGCCAAGGCGTAACAGTGCACACGGCTTTCCAGATGGTGCGCGAGCTGCGCAAAGGCTCTGAGCTGCCCATTCTGCTGATGACATACTATAACCCGGTCTTTCGCTTGGGCGAAGAGGCGTTCGCGCGCCGCTGCAGCGAGACCGGCGTGGACGGCGTGATCATTCCCGACCTGCCCATCGAGGAGGCCGGATCGTGGGTCAACCAAGCTCGGAAATATGGGCTCGCCCGGGTCTTCTTCGTGACGCCCGAGACCCCCAACGAGCGCGTGGCGAAGATCTGCGAATATTCGTCGGGGTTTCTCTATCTCGTCTCGCGCTACGGCACGACGGGAGCTAACGAGAGACTCCCTCCCACGGCCGTGCCCTTAATCGAGCGAGTGCGACCGCTGCTGCCCAACGATTTGAAATTAGCAGTCGGCTTCGGGTTTTCCACACGGCAGCAGATCGAGTCGGTCGCTCGGGCCGGCGCCGATGGGGTGATCGTAGGCAGCGCGCTGGCCGCGCGGATCGCTGAAAATATCGCACCAGAGGCTTTGACCCAGTATGTCCGGGAACTCAAAGAGGGCACTCGGCTCTAAAAATATCTATTTGATCGGCTTTATGGGATCGGGCAAGAGCACGGTGGGCAAGCTCTTAGCCCAAGCCCTGCACCGCGAGTTCGTTGACCTCGATGAGGAGATCGCTCAACGAGCGGGCTGCTCCATCCCCCATATCTTCAAGAGCGAGGGAGAATGGGGGTTTCGCGAGCGCGAGAGCGCTGCGCTGCGCGAGATCGCTCAGCGACAGAATCTCGTGATTGCCCTGGGAGGTGGAGCAGTGCTGCGAAGCGAGAACTGGGAGCTCGTTCGAGAGACGGGCGTCAGTATCTATCTCCAAGTCTGCCCAGAGCTGCTGCACAAGCGCTTAGAGGGCGAAGTCGAGCGTCCACTTTTGCTGGGGGTCACTCCAAGACAACGCCTTCAACAGATTACTGAGATCCTGCACCAGCGCCAGGCGCGCTATGAGCAAGCTGATCTCACTATCTGCAATGAAGGGACGCCCCAAGAGGCCGTCACTATGATCGAGGAACAGCTCAGGGATATGTCTGGGAGCGAAGGCCCAGCGCATATCGTCCGCGTCGCCTTGAAAGAGCGAAGCTATGATATAGGGGTCGAACCGGGCATACTGAAAAAGCTCGGCTCACTCTATAGAAAATATCGCTTAGGGCCGAAAGCGGCGATCATCACCGACGAGCGCGTGGCTCGGCTCTACAGCGACTTGGTCTGTCAGAATTTGCGCGCGCAGGGCGTCGAGACAGTCTTGTTCAGTATTCCTCCCGGCGAAGACCAGAAGAGTCTTCAGACTGCCGAACGGCTCTACACGCGCTTGTTAGAAGCCGGTCTAGATCGTCACAGCGTGATCATCGCCCTGGGCGGCGGGGTGATCGGCGACCTGGCAGGCTTTGTCGCTTCGACCTTTTTGCGCGGGATAGAGTATATCCAAGTCCCGACGACGCTCCTAGCGCAAGTGGACAGCAGCGTCGGCGGCAAGACTGGAGTCAATCACCCGTTGGGCAAGAATCTGATCGGGACGTTTCATCAACCGCGCTTGGTACTCGTGGACCCAGCAGTCTTGAGGACCCTGCCGGAGCGCGAGATGTGGTCAGGATTGGCTGAAGTGATCAAATATGGGCTCATCCGCGATCCCATGCTCTTCCAACGTCTCGAGGCTGATTTGGAGGATTTTGCGAAGAGCCCCGAAAAGCTCGTTGAGATCATCGCGCGTTGCTGTGCGATCAAAGCCGCGATTGTCTCTGCCGATGAACACGAGAGCGGGCAGAGAAAGATTTTAAACTTCGGGCACACGGTGGGGCACGCTCTCGAAGCCGCGAGCGGGTATCAGGTGCGGCATGGAGAAGCGATTGCGTGGGGGATGCTCGTCGCAGCGCGGCTCTCTCACAGAAAGACGGGCTTGAGCACAGCAGAGCTTGAGCGCATCGAGAGGCTCTTACAGCGTGTGCCTAAGCCATCGCTTGGTGATCTCCGTGTGCAAGCTGTGTTGGAGCTGTTGCGTCGCGATAAGAAATCGCGTGACGGGCGGGTCCAGTTTGTGCTCCTGCGAGCTATAGGGGAACCCGTGCTCTGCGATGCCGTCTCGGAGTCCGAGGTGCAGGAGACCCTCCAGACCCTCTCATGAGCTATGAGGCGCATTCTCGTTATTCACGGGCCGAATCTCAATCTGTTGGGCGAGCGCGAGCCCCAGATTTACGGCTTGCTGACGCTTGACGAGCTGAACGCTAAGCTCAAAGAATTCGCCGCTGAGCAGAAGATCGAACTGAAGATTTTTCAGTCCAACCACGAGGGCGCGATCATAGATACACTACACCAAGAGCGGCACTGGGCCGACGGGATCGTGATCAATCCCGGGGCTTATACCCATTACAGCTATGCGATCCGTGACGCGATTGCCGCTGTAGGGAAGCCAACGGTGGAAGTGCATCTTTCGGATATAACCAAGCGAGAGCCATTTCGGCGCAAGTCTGTGATCAAAGACGTCTGCGTGGCGCAGATTTGTGGGCTGGGCTGGAGAAGCTATATCGAAGGGGTAAAAAAATTACTTGGGAAGTTCTCAAACTCTCAGATATAATCAGTCTGAATTCGTAGAGTTATCGGGAGGTCTTCAAACTATGAGCGAACTGATCGTCGAGACGATGAAGGACGGCCCCAATCTTATCCCCGGCCCGGTCAAGCTCATTGACGTCAACGGCCAAGAGACCGTCATTGATCGAAAATGGGTGGCCTTGTGTCGCTGTGGCCAGTCCAGCAATAAGCCCCTGTGCGACGGGACACACAGCAAAGTCAGTTTCAAAGCGAGCGAAGCGAAGTTCTATAAGCCGTAGCGCGCCAGTGCTTCTGCTGCCTGCGCCCATTGCTCCGAAGCAGCCTCTAGCTCGTGACGCTTCTGGCGATAGAGTGCCGTCAGCTCGCGCAATTTCTGATGATCCCCGGCATAGCTGGCTTCTTCCATCTGCCTTTCGATTTGGGCAATCTCGTTCTCGAGAGCTGTGACGACGGCCATTAGCTCAGCTTCACGGGCAGTGAGCTTGGCCCGTTGTCGTTCGCGTTGGCGCTGTTCTTTGCCGGGGGAGAGGCGACGTTCTTTCAAGATTCTTTCAGTCAGTAAGCGTGGCTCTTCCTGAGGTTGCTCTTGAAAGCGCTGCGCCCGATAGTGCTCATAATTCCCGCGGTAGATAGAGAGCTCCCCATTGCGAATCTCCCAGATCTGTGTCGCAATGGCCTGTATAAGATACCGATCGTGCGAGACGAGCAAGAGAGTGCCTTCGTACTCTTTGAGGGCTTCTTGCAAGACCTCGCGGGAGTCTATATCTAGGTGATTGGTCGGCTCGTCCAACAATAGAAAATTCCCGCCCAGCTGGGCGAGCTGCGCCAGCGCCACCCGGCTCCGCTCCCCGCCGGAGAGCTCGGAGATCTTCTTGAAGACATCGTCACCCGAAAAGAGAAATTGCCCGAGAAAATCGCGCCCCTCCCTGATCGTTTGATCCTTGCTTCCTAACAAAACTTCCAAGACGGTCTTGTCGGCTTCCTCGAGTTCTGTCTGGCTCTGACGAAAGTAGGCGACCTCGACATTCTGCCCCAACGCGAGCGTGCCCTCCAAGGGGTGCAGCTCCCCTAAAATAGTCTTGAGAAAACTACTCTTGCCCGACCCGTTAGGGCCGATCAACGCTACCCGTTCGCCGCGCTGAAGACTGAGCGTCTTGCAGCGAAAGAGCGTGACACCCGGATAGCCGATCACCAGATCACGTGCGCGTAGCACCCGTTCGCCGCTTTGCTTCTTCGCGTCTATCCATAAGTGAATCTTTTTGGGGATTCTCGGTTTGGGGATACGGTCCAGCTTCTCCAGCATCTTGTGGCGGGCTTGGGCTTGATTGGCGCGAAAGTGTCCGCCCGCGATGTTCCGCCGGATGAACTCCTCAGAAGTTTTTATAAACTCTTGCTGCTCCTCGTAGAGCTTCCATTGACGCTCCAGCCGTTCGTGCCGTAACAGACTATACTTGGAGTAGTTGCCGGGATACTCGTAGAGCCGCCCGAACTCCAGCTCCCAGACCTTCTGGGCCAATCTATCGAGAAAATAGCGATCGTGTGAGACGACAATGAACGCGCCTTTCCAATGGGAAAGATAATCTTCGAGCCATTCGAGGGCTTGGATATCTAAGTGATTGGTGGGCTCATCGAGCAATAAGATATCCGGTTCTTCGAGCAAGAGTCGGGCGAGCGCCGCCCGTGCCCGTTCGCCGCCACTCAGGTGAGCGACGGGCTTTTTATCTTCTTCGGGATGGAATCCTACCCCCGTGAGCACTTGATGAATACGGCTTTTGTACTCATAGCCCCCGCCATGCCGAAAGCTCTCCAACAGTGTATCGTATCGCTGCAACAGATGGTCACCGGGTGTACCAAGAGCGAGTTCTTGCTCTAAGCGGCGCAGCTCGCGCTCTTGCTCGCGTAATGTTGCAAACACTTTGAGCATCTCTTCGAAGAGCGTCACATCACTCTGAAGCTGCGGCTCTTGAGCCAGGTAGCCGACGCGGACGCTGCGGGCGCGCACGACCTGCCCACTGGTGGGCTCTTGCAACCCGGCCAAAATACGCAACAATGTGGATTTTCCGCTGCCGTTGAGCCCGATGAGCGCGATTCTATCCCCCTTGTGCACGCGCACCGAGACCTTCTCGAAGACAGTTTCAGCACCGTAACGATGCGTCAGTTCTTCGCCTGTTAGTACAGCCATGATAATGTCATCATAAGCCGTGCAGCGTCCCTTGACAAGCAGCCCGTGCGATGGTTCAATCAAAGCAACAAAACCTGAAAGGAGATCAATGAATCTGGAAGGGTGGCGACGCCACATAGACGCTATAGATGACCAGTTGCTCAAGCTGCTGAACAAGCGGGTTCAGATAGTCCTACAGATCGGACAAGAAAAACGCGCCCGGCAGCTTCCGATCTATGCCCCAGAAAGAGAGACTCAGATCATTGAGCGCGTAATCGCCTCAAACTCGGGCCCCTTGGACGACCAAGCCGTTCGGCGCATTTTCGAGTCCATCTTGGGCGAATCGAGACGTCTGCAAGAAGAGCAGATATGAAAACGAGAGTGGCCTTTCAAGGCGAGCTGGGAGCATACAGCGAAGCAGCCATCGCGCAGCAGTTCGGCTCGGACTACGAGCCGATCCCCTGTCGCACATTTCGTGGAGTTCTCGACAGCGTGCGTGATGGCATAGCCGACTATGGGGTACTCCCAATCGAGAACTCGACCACCGGTCCGATCTCTGAGCTCCAGAATCTTCTGAAAGAATTCGGTGCACATTGCCAAATCGTCGGCGAAGTACATCTGCGGGTCTGTCATTGTTTGCTAGGCCTGTCAGGCAGCTCGCTAGAAAATATCCGAACGGTGTTCTCGCACCCCCAAGCACTCGCGCAATGTCAAGAGTTTTTGGACGAGCTCGGCGCAGAGTTGAAACCCTTCTATGACACAGCAGGCGCGGCTAAATTTATCGCCGAACAGGCCGATCCCACCCTAGCAGCGATTGCCAGTCGTCAGGCTGCTTCTCGCTATCATCTCACCATTGTGCGAGAAGCGATTGAGTCAAACCCACAGAACATAACTCGGTTTATCGTGCTGCAAGCGTTTCGCCCTCTTGACAATTGAGCAAAGTCGTGCTATGATACCAGTCATCTCGCAATGGAGGAGGCGAGGAAGATGCTCCAGATGGGCCTAGGTAGCCATCAAGAAAAGCTCTATCGCGCTGGTACGTTCTTTATCGCCTCCTGCTTCTTTGGGGCCCCACGGCCCTAATCACTACTCTTAACCCTATCTCAGTCCGTTCCGTCGGATTCACTGAAAGAGCAGTTTTTGGACGAAGCAAAGAACTGCTATCTCATTCTCACAAGGAGGTTGACTATGGTCGTCGTCATGAAAGTGGGGGCCAGCGAGAAACAGATATCCTATGCCAGTCAAGAATTAGCAAGACTTGGGTTCAGGGTACATCGCGTTGATGGGGCCATGCGCACGATCTTAGGGGCTATCGGAGATAAGCGCGGCCTGGATCCCCATAGGTTGGCCGTGCTCGATGGCGTCGAAGGAGTTATTGAGATCACCAAGCCGTATAAATTGGCCAGTCGAGAGTTCAACCCCGATGGCACGGTGGTCCAGATTGGAGATGTTCAAGTTGGCAGCTCGGAACTGACGATCGTCGCCGGGCCATGCTCCGTCGAAAGCGAAGAGCAGATTTATCAATGCGCCCAGCTCGTGGCCCAGCATGGGGTGCGGCTGATGCGCGGCGGGGCATTTAAGCCCCGCACCAGCCCGTACTCTTTTCAGGGCTTGGGCGAAGTGGGCTTACAGATGATGCGAGCAGCTGCCGACCAGCACGGTTTGTTCATCGTGACTGAGGTTTTAGACACACCTCAAGTCGAGATCGTCGCTCGGTACGCCGATGTCTTCCAGATCGGGGCACGCAATATGCAAAATTTCGCCTTGCTCAAAGAAGTCGGACGCTACGACAAACCCGTCTTGCTCAAACGCGGGATCGCTGCAACAATCGAAGAGTGGCTCATGGCCGCTGAATATATCTTAAACAGCGGTAACAAGCGCGTCATACTCTGTGAACGCGGCATTCGCACGTTCTCCGATCACTTGCGGTTCACACTCGATATCGGGGCTGTCTCCGTCGTCAAGGAGCTTTCACACCTGCCTGTCATCGTGGACCCCAGTCACGCCGCCGGAGTGCGCACCAAGGTCATCCCCTTAGCTCTCGCAGGGATCGCCGCCGGTGCTGACGGTTTGATCGTCGAGGTGCACCATGACCCAGACAAAGCCCTCTGCGACGGCCCGCAGGCGCTTCTCCCTGATCAGTTCCGCACGTTGCTGGACGAGCTGAGCTTGGTCGCTCAGGCCGTCCGGCGTCGCCTGGTGCGCCATAATGGCCACCTGGAGAGTTATGCGAAGAGTTATTAAACCGGCGCACAGCATACAAGGTACCGTGCGGGTGCCGGGAGATAAGTCTATCTCTCACCGAGCGCTCCTGGTGGGAGCACTGACGCATGGGAAGATGAGCATTGAAAATCTCTCCCCTGCCCAGGACGTGTACCATACGACCCTCTCTCTGAGAGCCCTCGGCATCGCCATCGAGCAGACGGACAAAGAAACTCTCGTACGCAGTGCCGAGGGTCTCTCCCCTCCTCCAAGAAACCTTGACGCTGGCAATTCTGGGACGACGATACGATTGCTCGCGGGGCTCCTGGCCGGGCAGAGCTTCACAGCGACGATCACCGGCGACGCGAGCTTACAGAAACGCCCGATGAAACGCGTCATTGACCCGCTGACCCGGATGGGCGCCAAGATCGAGAGTAATCGGGGCTGCGCCCCGCTGACGATCACCGGGGGGAAATTGCAAGGCATTGACTACAAACTTCCGGTGGCCAGCTCTCAAGTGAAGTCGGCCATTTTGCTGGCGGGCTTGCAAGCGCAGGGGACAACGACGGTCGTTGAGCCGCATCCCACGCGTGATCACACCGAACGTATGTTGCGTTATCTCGAAGTCCCTTTAGAAAGATCAAACGGGACTGTAAGCGTCCACGGAGGAATGAGCCCGAAAGCGAAGCCCATCTCTGTGCCGGGGGATATCTCGTCAGCAGCGTTCTTGCTGGCCGCTGGGGTGTTACTTCCTCATGCTCTGTTGAGAGTACAAGGCGTGGGCATCAATCCGACCCGTACAGGAATTATAGATCTCTTGCGCGAGATGGGTGCGCATATATCTGTCGAGAACGAAGGCGAGGCCACCGGCGAGCCCCAGGGCGATCTGCTCATAAAATATTCGGAGCTACACTCTGTGCAGGTCGGCGGCGCCCTCATTCCGAGATTGATTGACGAACTGCCCATAGTAGCCATCTGCGCCACACAAGCTCATGGGATAACGGTTGTTCAAGATGCGCACGAGCTCCGTGTGAAAGAGACAGATCGAATTCGTGCGGTTGCTGTCAATCTCAGAAAGATGGGCGCGCAGATCGAAGAGCGCCAAGATGGCTGGGTCATCCCCGGGCCGCAACGCCTGCGCGGAGCTATGCTAGACAGTTTCGGGGACCATCGGATTGCGATGGCTTTCTCTATCGCCGGGCTGCTCGCCGAAGGCCAGACGGTAATCGCAGGGGCCGACTGGGTGGATATTTCGTACCCGGGATTCTATGACGACCTCGACAGAATCACCCAAATATGACACGCTCGCATCTCGTTAAGCTTGGCATCATCGGTGACCCCATTGGGCACTCGCTCTCGCCGGCGCTCCATAATTACCTACTGGAGCACTTGAACATTGAAGGCGAGTATCGGGCCTATCGCGTTGGGAAGCACGAGCTGGAAGACTTTCTTGCAGCTCATCGAGAGCTGGTAGGGTTCAACGTGACCATTCCCCACAAAGAGCGTATTGTGAGCTATCTTGATGCGCTCTCCCCCGAAGCGCAGCGCATTGGCGCGGTCAACACCGTGAAGAACGAGCAGGGCAGACTCCTGGGCTATAACACAGATAGTCTTGGCTTTCTGCGCTCGCTGGGAGATTTTTCGCCCACGCACGCAGGAATCATAGGAGCGGGCGGGGCGGCACGCGCCGTCGCGCACGCGCTCCTGCAATCGAACGTTACGGCACTCTCGATATATAATCGTACTCGAGAGAGAGCGCGCGCGCTCGCGGAAGAGCTGCGTCGGCACTACCCCGACAAAGCGATCTCCGTTGAAGATAATTGGGATCGCGTCGATCTGTTGGTGAACGCCACGCCCGTGGGGATGGAGAGCGACGCGCTGCCCATCCCGTTGCCGGAGCGTCTTTCTAAAAACGTGCTCGTCTACGACATCATCTACAATTCCCCCAAGACAAAATTCTTGCTTGAAGCAGAGCGGCGCGGTGCTCAAGTCATGGGTGGGCTGGATATGTTCATCTACCAGGCGATAGAAGCGCTCAAGATCTGGCTGGAGAAATCGGACCTGGAGGAGCAGATCGAGTATGATAGTCTCCGACGCCTTTTGGAGGAGCAGCTATGAGCCATCTCAAATATCTGACGGCCGGGGAGTCGCACGGGCGGGCGCTTGTTGGCATTTTAGAGGGGATGCCAGCCGGGCTCTCGATCAGTAAAGAGAAGCTAGACGTGCAGCTCAAACGTCGTCAAGGGGGCTACGGCCGCGGCGGCCGCATGAAGATCGAGCACGATCAGATCGAAGTGCTGTCGGGCATTCGCGCCGGTGTGACAGTGGGCAGTCCCATCGCTGTATTAATGTGGAACCGCGATTGGGAGAACTGGGGCAAGCACATGGACCCTTGGCAAGCCCCACCGGAACGGTATCATTCCGTGACCGTCCCCCGGCCTGGCCATGCTGACCTTGCCGGAGCTTTAAAGTACCGCCACTCGGACATTCGCAATGTCTTGGAAAGAGCCAGCGCTCGCGAGACGGCCATGAGAGTCGCTTTGGGAGCTATCGCACGGCAGTTTTTGGACTATTTTGGTATTCAGATTGCCAGCCATGTCGTGCAAATTCACACCGCGAAAGCCAGCTGTGAAATATCTGAACTTGATCTGGCCGAACTGACCGCCCGCGCCGATGCTTCTCCGGTGCGCTGTCTGAATCCTGAAGCAGAGAGAAAGATGATCGAGCATATTGACCAAGCCAAAGCCCAGGGCAACACCGTGGGGGGAGTTTTCGAAGTCATAGCGACCGGCGTGCCGGTGGGGTTGGGCAGCTATGTACACTGGGACAGAAAGCTCGACGGGCGCATCTCACAAGCGATGGCCTCGCTGCCGGCGATGAAGGCCGTCGAGATCGGGCTGGGGGTTGAGAGCGCGGCGCGATGGGGCTCGGAATACCATGACGAGATTTACTATGACGAAGCACAGGGGTACTATCGCAAGACCAACCGAGCCGGTGGCTTGGAGGGGGGAGTCACCAACGGTCAGCCGTTGGTGGTGCGCGTGGCGATGAAGCCCCTCTCGACGCTGCGGCGCCCGCTCGATTCCGTAGACATGCAGAGCAAGAAGCCCGTCAAAGCTCATGTCGAACGCTCGGACGTCTGTGCGGTGCCTGCGGCTTCGGTGATCGGCGAGGCAATCTTGGCACTCGTACTGGCCGATGCGTTTCTGGAAAAGTACGGCGGAGATTCGATAGCTGAAATCGCCGCGCGATATCACCGCGAAACTTCTCAGCCCTCGAGTTGGTAGGTCATTGGCTCACATCCAACAACATGAAAGGAGTGGCCATGAACAAGTGGATCTATGTGCAGACGCTGGGCGGACTTAGCTTCGCCATGGTCTGTATCCCGTTCGGGTTGACCGTCTCACAGCTCAAGTGGCTTTTGGGGATCGATCCGCGCAGTCTGGTCACCGTTCAGTCGGAGTTTCAACCTCTCGCGGAGAACGAATCGCTCTACGAGCATGTCTCGAACTATGACACGGTCTATATCGCGTCCTATCGTCGCACTCACTTAAGCTACTGAACCCACTCCCTCTCTCCCAAGCGGGAGCCTGCACGATGGGCTCCCGCTCCTCTCTTTAGAGAGCTCAAGCATCGTTCAGGGTTTCTTTCAGGACCCTCTGAATGAGCCAATCAGAGAACCCACGCCGACGCAAGAAGCCGACAAGTCTTCGCTGACGTGTCTCACGATCAACGGAACGAAGCCGCGCGAGTCTCTCAGCAATGAGCCGCTTCGCCAACGCTTCTTCATCCAGTTCCACACGCGCGAGTGTTTTTTCTATGTGCTCCGGGTCTATGCCCTTGGCATGCAGCTCGCGCTGCAGCGCCCGGCGGCTTTTAGGCCTACGCGCTAGCCGGTCCTCAATCCACAGCTTGGCAAAACGGGCATCGTTAATCAGACCAGAAGACTCGGCCTGCTGAATAGTTATTTCAATAACTGGTCGGGAGAAACCCTTCTGGCGCAACCGCGATAGGACTTCGTAGCGGCTGCGGGGTCTGTGTTTGAAAAGTTTGAGAAGATAAACGCGCGCCCGCTCTTCTTCGTTCTCTTGCATGAACATTGACTACTCCGATAGGAGAGTAGGCTGCTTGGCCTTGCTTTTGTCGAAAGGAAGACCGGCCTTTTGGCGGATCGTCTGTTCAAGCTGCTCGGCGATCTCTCTGTGCTCTTCTAAATACGCCGCGCTGTTGCCAGCCCCTTGCCCAAGTTGTGTCGCGCCAAATGAGAACCATGAACCGCTCTTTTTAATAATCCCCAGCTGTTCGCCCAACTTCAGAAGTTCACGGGGGCGGGCAATCCCCTTGCCATAAATGATGTCAAAGCGCGCTTCCTTGAAAGGCGGTGCTAATTTATTCTTCACTACGCGCACCAGCGTTTCATGCCCAACTTTTCGGTCGCCCTCTTCTATGGAGCCGACGCGCTTGATCTCCATGCGTACAGACGTATAGAACTTGAGCGCCAAGCCCCCGGTCGTCGTGGTTGTCGGTCCCCAGCCCGCCCCAGAGATCGTCTGACGAATCTGATTGATAAAAACGACGGTCGTCTTTGATTGTGCGATAGCAGCGGCCAGCTTGCGCATCGCCTGGCTCATGAGACGGGCTTGCAGCCCCACTTGCGCCTCGCCCATCGCGCCTTCGATTTCAGCTTCCGGGACCAGCGCCGCGACGGAGTCAATGACGACAGCATCGAGGGCTCCGCTGCGCACGAGACTTTCTGTAATCTCTAACGCTTGTTCACCGGAGTTGGGCTGACTGAGCAAGATTTTGTCCAGCTCTACGCCGATGGCGCGTGCGTATTGGGGATCGAGGGCGTGTTCAGCGTCCACAAAAGCCACGGTACCGCCTTGCTTCTGTGCCTCGGCGATAATATGCAGTGCCAGTGTTGTCTTGCCTGATGCTTCTGGTCCAAATATTTCGATGATCCGTCCACGGGGCACTCCGCCGATCCCCAAGGCAATGTCCAAGGCGAGCGAGCCGGTGGAGATCGTTTCAGCGTCTAAGCGTGGCCGCTCTCCCAGCCACATAATGGAGCCCTCGCCATGTCTCTTCTTGATTTGAGCGAGGACACTGTCTAAGACTTCGCGCTTGCCCATGAGATTGCCTCTTTTTGAGACCGGGTCTTCCGGAACGTTTTCGTGTGACCGCTTTTTGAGCAAGATGCTGCACCAAAACGTTCCCTCTGAGCTGGTACTATTGTATGCGACCGGCGGCCTGCAGGGCAAACGGGATTGTCCCTGGTGTATAGCTTCGCTATACTAAACGGAGGAGGCAGCCATGCCAACGACAAAGGCCCAATTCTATTTAGATGGGGGCGTGCAGAGAGGCCTGCAAGCGCGCCTCAGCCGCATTGCCGGCCAAGTCAAGGCAATACAGGAGATGCTGGAGCGCCACGAGTCGTGCAACGATATTCTTGTGCAGTTATCGGCGGTGAAATCGGCCCTCAATCAAGTAACGATCAAGCTTCTGGAAGGCCATATGGAAAGTTGTGTCGCTCGGTGCCTGAGGGAAGGCAACGAACGCGAGCTGCAAGAGCTGAAAGACGCGCTCTCGCTTGTGCTGCGGCGCAGCTGAAGCCCACCTCAGCAAGCACACACGCGCTTCGGGCAAGTAAGATTATTAAGATTACGAGATGAGCATTCCCGCGATCTCTATAGAGCACTTGCGCAAAACTTATGGCGATCTCGTCGCCGTGGACGCTCTCTCTTTAGAGATTCAGAGAGGGGAGTTCTTTGGGCTCCTTGGCCCAAATGGCGCGGGCAAGACGACAACGATCAACGCCATCGTCGGATTGGTGAACCCTTCCAGCGGGCGCATCTCCGTCTTGGGGCACAATGCCGTGCGTGACTACCGTCTCGTCCATCGTCTAGTAGGGATCGCGTTTCAAGAGCTGATTCTCGATGGGAGCTTTCTCAACGTGCGCGAGATCTTGGTCTATCAAGCGGGGTATTGGGGCATTCCCCCGCAGCGTGCCCGCGCTCAAGCTGACGAGTTATTAGAGCGTTTTGGGCTGTGGGAGAGGCGTTCTGCGAAAGTGCAGGAGCTTTCTGGCGGGCAGAAGCGCCGCTTAGTGCTCGCTAAAGCACTCATCCATGACCCAGAGATCGTGATCTTAGATGAGCCTACGGCTGGAGCCGACGTCGAGATGCGCCTGCAATTGTGGGATATGCTGCAAGAGCTGCACGCCCAGGGCAAGACGGTCCTCTTGACGACACACTACTTAGAAGAAGCAGAGCGGCTCTGCCAGCGCGTGGGGATTCTACATCGCGGGAGATTAGTCTCGTTAGGGGCACCAGAGGAGTTGACGCGCGAGCGCGGCCAAGCCCATCTCGAAGTCGTCTTCTTAGAACTCATGCGGAGCGAGCGATCATGATCGGCTTTGTGACGCTGCTGCAGCGTGAGCTCGTGCGCTTCCTCAAAGACGCCATAGACACCATCGCCCCGCCGACGATCTCAGTAATACTCTTCTTGCTGATCTTTGGGGTGGGGCTGGGGCCACGCCTGGGCGATGTCCGTGGGGTGCCGTACATTCAGTTTATGGCGCCGGGGCTGCTTCTGTTAGCCATCGTGCGCAATGCGTTTCTGAACCCCGCCTACAGCCTCTTCCAGTCGCGCTGGTACGGCAACATTGCTGATCTCTTGGTAAGCCCGCTCTCGGTGGAGCAGATCGCGCTGGCAGTTCTGTTAGGCGGCGTGGCGCGGGGGATGGTCGTTGGGGCGTTGGTATGGGGAGCGGCGTGGCTGCTGACGGGAGTCTCTGTGGCGCAGCCGGTCTGGGCTTTGGGCTATGCGTTCGCTGTCGCTGTGGCATTTGCGGGCTTAGGCTGTATTGTCGGGTTGTGGACGCGGGGTTGGGAGGGCGTGGGCGCCCTCGACACCTTCGTGCTCGACCCATTAGTCATGCTTGGGGGAGTTTTCTACTCTCTGGAGATGGTGCGGGGCGTTCCCATCATCGAGCCGCTGACGGCGCTCAACCCGTTCACGTATATCACCGAGGGCTTCCGAGCCGCGATGCTCGGAGGGGGCGAGGCGCATATGCTCTTTGGGCTGCTGCTGACGGTCACGCTGGGCGTGTTGTCTGTGGGAGCTTCGCTGGCGCTCTTTCGTGTGGGGTATCATCTGAAAGCGTAACGCCTTCAGCTACGGCATCAGCTTATGTTGCCGCATGATAGTCTCAAGCTGGTCGGCATCTGTGCGAACAGTCTTGTAGATCCACTGATAGTAGGGAAGGTTATCGAGGACTTTTTTCTCGATAAGAGATAGCAACTGTTCTTTCGTTCTGGTCTTGGGCTCCGTGCCGTGGGCGAGCTCTATAGTCAAGCCGATAGACCTCGCTCAGATGATCCCCTTGCGCTTCAGATGCAAAATATAAGCTTGCTTGGTCATGGAACAATCCACGAGATCGCGCAATTGTTAAATGGTATCCAAGCGTAGCTGAAGCTTGACTTTGGTAAGAAGATCATCACCGTAGTCTTTATATGCCGAGCCACGAGAAATTTTAGTGAAGATTATGGGTTTTCTTCCCTTGATAGTAAAACCACCAAAAGCGATGATTACGGCTGGCCTCTTCTTTACGGAACCCTTTGCGAGCTAAGGCGTGCTCTAGGTCACGTCTTGCGATGACGGCCATCGTCAGTAAGCTGTGCTACTGCTTGCAGGTGCTTCCAGTGAGCACGAGCCCCGCGGGATAACTTCTTAGGAGGAGTACTGGCATAAGAGCGCAATAATACAAAGAGTGTTTCTAGACAATTCTTTACCGCCGCATCGGGAGTATGCCCTTCCTCTACGATTTCCAGCTCAGGAATGGCAGCAAAGAACCATGTTGTTCCTCGACGCACTTCAACAGCGACGGGGGCGCGCAAGCACCCTTTCGCTACAGGAGACTCATAAACGAGTCGGGTCTCTACTACACTCCCCAATGATTCCAGCGACTGGGCAAAGCCACGTTTATAAGAGACAAGCGTATTCATAGCTGTATTCTTCATAGCCCCATCGCGTCCAGTCCCGCCTGCAGGTTCGCTTTTACGCACACAGGCTTAGCCGACGCTGCTGCTGACGGTCGCTCGAGGATGTCTGCTTCAGCGAGGGCAGCGAACAAGCTACGCTCATCCTCAGGGATCTTAAGCTGACGATGGACAATGATGTAGTTAGCGATGTCCATGCAAACCTGGATGGCCAGCTGGAGCTTGCGCTCCACGATGGCTTGAGCGTCTTCGTTTTGGAGATACTCTGCGAGACTGAGCCCCGAAAGCGGCAAGCTCCATAATGAGATTCATGATCTCTTTCCGTGATCTCCGCGCTGCTCCGTGCCTTCCGTGATTCAAAACCTCATCGCTTTTAGCACAGCCTGCACGCTAGCTACTACACTTACCGGTTGCGTGGCTGCCCTGAGCGCATTGTCTGGGTCCTTCAGCCCGTGCCCTGTGAGCGTGCAGACGACTGTGCTCCCCGCCCTCAAATAATTCTGTTGGGCCAGCTTGAGCACCCCGGCGACCGACGCTGCCGACGCCGGCTCGCAAAAGACCCCTTCAAGCTGCGCTATGAGCCTATACGCTTCGAGAATCTCGGCGTCACTGACTGTCGTTATCATTCCGTTAGACTCGTCGCGCGCCCGGACGGCCCCTTGCCAGCTCGCGGGGTTCCCGATCTTAATGGCCGTCGCGACTGTTTGTGGCTCTTTCACGGGATGCCCCAGCACAATGGGCGCCGCGCCCTCGGCCTGAAAGCCCAGCATCACCGGGCGCCTCTCGATCTTTTTGAGCGCGAAATACTCACCATAGCCCTTCCAATACGCTGTGATATTGCCAGCGTTGCCCACCGGCAGTGCCTGATAGTCCGGCGCTCGTCCTAAAACGTCGCAGATCTCAAAAGCTGCTGTCTTTTGACCCTCAATTCTGTAGGGATTAACGGAGTTCACCAGCGTCACAGGGTATCTTTCGGCGATCTGGCGCACGATCTCCAAAGCTCTATCGAAGTTGCCCTCAATCTGAATGACTTGCGCCCCATAGGTCATCGAACCCGCGAGTTTTCCCAAAGCGATCTGGCCCTCCGGCACGACGACAAACGCTTTGATTCCGGCGCGGGCGGCATACGCCGCTGCTGACGCAGCGGTGTTGCCCGTCGAAGCACATAGGACGGCTTGTGCTCCAGCTTGCTTGGCTTGGGAGATCGCTACGGTCATCCCGCGGTCTTTGAACGACCCCGTGGGGTTAGCGCCTTCGCATTTGAGATAGAGCTCTACAGATAAACCCACCTGACGCTCTAAGTTGGAGGCACGCAGCAGGGGCGTTCCGCCTTCTAATAGCGTGACAAGGTGTTCATCGGCAAGGGCGGGCAAAGAATCTCGATAACGCGTGTAGACGCCGAGCCAGCTCATAGCAAGTCATCAATCTTCGCTGCCAAGATAAAATCACTCTCGGTGAGACCGTCAATCTTGTGCGTCCAGATCTCGATGCGCACTCTTTTGTAAAAGATATGAATGTTCGGATGGTGCCCTTCTTGCTCGGCCAGCTCAGCTACTCTCTGCGCAAACGCAACGCCATCCAGATATTTCGCGAATCTGAACTCTTTCACGATCTTTTTGCCGTCAATCAGTTCCCAGCTCTCGACCTGGCGAAGATATTCTTGCGCCTCTGTTACTGTCATAGGTGGGACGCCGCCGCGACAGGGCACACAGTGCTTCTCTTTCAGCGACATCTCTTGCCCCCCTTTCACAATAAGGGCGCCTCAGAGGCTCTGTTGTGAGCAATCCCCAGATGCCTATACGCCCGCTCCGTGGCCACCCTCCCCTGCGGAGTTCTCTGAATGAACCCCTTCTTTAAGAGATAGGGCTCATAGACTTCCGAAAGCGTGTCTTTCTCTTCGCTGAGCGCCGCCGAGAGCGTTTCCAGCCCCACCGGCCCGCCGCCGAATTTTTCAATAATCGCCTGCAGAATCTTGCGATCTAATTCGTCCAACCCTTCTTCGTCCACTTGGAGCATCCCGAGTGCCTCGCGAGCGATCTCTCGATCAATCACAGGCTTCTTCTTCACTTGCGCGAAGTCACGCACGCGTTTGAGCAACCTGTTAGCGACTCTGGGCGTACCCCGCGCCCGACGGGCGATCTCCTGCGCGCCCTCTTCTGTGATAGTAATGCCCAAAATCTGCCCCCCACGCAGCACGATCTCTTGCAGCTCAGGCTCACCGTAAAAATCGAGATGGAAGACGACTTCAAATCTGTCTCGCAGGGGGTTTGTGAGCAACCCCGTGCGGGTCGTCGCCCCGATGAGCGTGAACTTGGGCAGGTCCAATCTGATAGACTGCGCATGGGGTCCTTCTCCAATAACGAGATCGAGCTTGAAATCCTCCATCGCTGGGTAGAGCAGCTCTTCGACGTTTCTGCGCAGCCTGTGAATTTCATCAATGAAGAGCACGTCGCCCGGCCCCAAGTTCGTGACAATGGCTGCCAGATCGCCCGGGCGCTCGATGGCCGGCCCGGAGCTGACTTTGATATTGACACCCATCTCGGCAGCGACGATGAAAGCCAGCGTTGTCTTTCCCAAACCCGGTGGGCCGTGCAAGAGCAAGTGATCTAAGACATCGCCGCGGGCTTGGGCGGCTTGCATATAGAGCTGCAGCTGCTCTTTGAGCTTGGTTTGACCGATAAACTCTGCCAACCGATGTGGTCGGAGCGATGCAGCAGCTTGGTCTTCTTCTTGCTTTTCCCCTCTCAGAATGGCTTCGCGCGGCATATCGAGATTGTACTGATCGAGCAGAGTACAAGCAAATGTCTAGCATTTGCACTGCTGCACTTCACTTGGCAGAATCACTGTAAGAATGCTCGACAGAGTACAGAGCACTATCGCACGCTACCAGATGCTCAAGCCGGGCGACCGGGTGTTGGTCGCCGTCTCCGGCGGCATTGATTCTGTCGTGCTGCTCCACATTCTCGAGAAACACCACAAAGAGTATAAGCTCGCTCTGGGAGTAGCACACTTTGACCACGCCATTCGGCCTGACTCAGCCCAAGACGCGGAGTTTGTGAGAGAGCTGGCCCAGTCACTGGGATTGCACTGCTTCACGGAACGCACTGACGTGCCTGCGTACGCCAAAGCACATAAGCTCTCTCTCGAGGTCGCGGCGCGGCAGCTGCGCTATCGCTTCTTAGAAAAGACGGCTCAGGCGAATAAATTCAACAAAATCGCGCTAGGACACACGCTGAACGACCAAGCCGAGACGTTGCTGATGAGATTGTTGCGCGGCACCGGCCTTGAAGGATTGGCCGGTATCCCGCCGGTGCGCCCAGCGGGCGCTTCGCGCCGTATGTATATCCGCCCACTCATCGAATGCTCCCGCGAGCAGATCGAAGCTTTTGCCAAAGCCCATAGACTGCGCTGGCGCGAAGACCCCACAAACAAAGACACGACAATTTTGCGCAATCGAATTCGTCACGAGCTGATTCCCCTGCTGAGAGAGTATAATCCCAATCTAGTGCCATCGCTCGGCCGAACTGCCCAGTTGCTCGCCCAAGCGGCGCACCATCTCGATATCGAGGCCGGATTTGCGTTGACTGACTTGATCTGTGTGGCAACGTCTAAAGAACTCGCCCTCGACTTGGAAGGGTTTCTGCAGTATCCAGAGTATCTACAGATGCTCGTATTACGCAACGCTGTGGCAAAAGTAAATGCACTCTGCGAGCTGGAATCTACGCATATCGAAGCAGCACTCAAATGGCTGTCCCGCCGCGGAACGGGGGAGCTGCACTTGCCCGCCGGAGTCAGACTTCTCCGACGACATGACCGGCTCATCGTGACCACGCGCCCGCCTGCTTCCCATAAACATTTCGAATATGCGTTGGTTGTGCCCGGCGAGACGGTTCTTCCAGAGATCGGTTGGCGAGTGCAAACAAAGCTGCCCCCTTCTCTAGTAGGGGCAGACCCCTGTCTCTGCCCTGGGCGGGGGTTCGCCCCTACAGGGAAGGAGGTAAAGGGGGTAGGTCTGGGAGAGGGGCCGGGGGTGAGGGCTTACATTGATGCCGACAAAATTCAGGGCCCGCTCATCGTGCGCGATCGCCGCCCCGGCGACCGCATCCGTTTGAAAGAGGGCACGAAAAAACTACAAGATTTTTTTGTAGATAAAAAAATTCCCCGCGAGGCCCGCGATACCATCCCCTTGATTTGTGACGCCAATGCGCTAATATGGATCGTCGGCGAGGCTGTCAGTGAAGCGTATCGCGTGACACCTCGGACACAACGAACTTTAGAGATCACAGCCGAACAGATTGAAGGAGCTGTATGAGCATTGTGATAACGATCATTGCGTTTGTGATTACCATTGCGTTTCTGGTGTTGATTCACGAGTGGGGTCATTTTGCTGCGGCGCGGCTCTTTAGGGTGTGGGTGCACCAATTTGCGATTGGCATGGGGCCGGCCATCTGGCGGCGCAAGGGCCGTGAGACCGAATATTCCATTAGGGCCTTCCCCATCGGGGGCTATATTCGCATGGCCGGGGAAGACCGCGAGAGCGAAGAAGACAACGCCGTCCCCAAAGAAAGGCTTTTTACTTCCAAGCCTGCCTGGCAACGGATGATCATCGTCTTTGCCGGGCCGGTGATGAACATTATCGCTGCGGTCCTTTTGATGATCGCCATTGTGGGAGCTTTTGGGCTGCCCTATCTCGAAGTGGCCGAGCTGGTGCCAATGCCCGATGGCACTCCCAGCCCGTCCCAAGGGATCATTCAGATTGGCGATAGGATCGAGCGAGTGAATAAACAAGCGATCTATTCGGCTCAACAGCTTCAACAAGTCATCCGTGCTTCAGCAGGCGAAGAAGTCGCCATTGAGCTGCTGCGGGGAGAGACGCGCCAGACCGTCTCAGTCAAGCCAAGCTGGTCAGATCGCGATGGGCGCTACATCATCGGGGTCAAGTTTGCCCCTGTCTCCACGACCAATACCATTGCCAAGCTCGCGTCGAACTCTTTCTTAGCGCAGCACGGTCTACAAGCTGGCGACCGCGTGCTCTCCGTCAACGGCACGCCTATCTGGAGTTTTTGGCAGATACGTGACATAGTGCTCAACGCTCAGACTATCACGCTCGTCATCCAACGCGGTGCCCAGCGCTTGACGGTGGCTGATATCGCGGTCGCCGGGCGCGCCGAGCTGGAACTGTTCAACGGTTTTGAGCCGGAAACCCTCATGCGACGCGTTTCCATTGGTCAGACCATCGTCGTGGGGGCGCAACGCTCGTGGGCTACGGTGGTCGCCATAGTCGAGTGGCTCAAGAACTTACCGCACCAGCTTGACAAGGCTGGAGAACAAGTCAGCGGTCCAGCGGGAATTGCCTTTGTGCTGGGGCAATCCTTGCAGTTTGGTCTGATGCCATTTCTCTTTGTCGTGGCGGTCTTGAGTCTCAATTTAGGGATCTTCAACCTTCTGCCCATCCCGGCCCTCGACGGGAGCAGAATTATCTTTTTATTGATAGAAATGATTCGCGGTAAGCCCATTCCCCCGGAGCGCGAGGGGCTGGTGCACTATATTGGCTTCATTGTTCTGATGGGGCTTATACTGTTAGTGACGTATAACGATATTATGCGTTTTTTTGGTAAATAATGAGCGTTCTGCCAAGAGCGCGATCGCCCAGACGGCGATCCCCTCACGACGTCCGAGCGCGCCCATCCCCTCAGGCGTCGTCGCTTTTAGACTGATCTGTGATGCCGCAAGCTCCAGCGTTGAGGCAATCTGGGCGATCATCTCTGGAACATACGGCGCCAGCCGCGGCTCTTGAACGATCACCGTCGCATCAACGTTTGCAATCGCAAAACCGGTTTCTCTTATCTTGCGATGGACCTCGGCCAGGAGCTTCAAGCTCGATATGTCTTTATAGCGTGGGTCGGAGTCAGGAAAGTGTTTTCCGAGGTCGCCGAGCGCTGCCGCCCCCAAGAGAGCATCGCAGATCGCATGAAGGACAACGTCAGCGTCGGAGTGTCCAAGCAGCCCCAGCTCATAGGGAATCTGAACGCCCCCTAATATAAGTTTGCGCCTTGGGGCAAATCGGTGAAAATCTACGCCGATGCCAACGCGCAGAGCGATTGTTTCTATCATATCAGTCCGGCCAGAAGTTTGCGTTGACAGCAGCGCTATAGCGCGCCCGAATTCTTTAGACCGGCTTTACACCCTCACTGTTGGGTTGATCTCGTATTTGACGGTGCCCTTGACGGCACGGGAGATAACACACCGTTGCTCAGCCAATCGGACGGCGCGCGCGACGGCCATATTGTGTGCCTTGGGATCCCCCTCGAGCTCAAAATGGGGCTTCAAAATAACTTCGGTGAAGTGGAAGCCGCCCTCTTCGTGAGCAGAGACACGCCCCTCGGCTTCACATTCGAGCGTTTTGACGGGAAGGCGCATCTTCTCCGCCACGTGCGCCAGCGTGATCAGATAGCACGAGCACGCCGCCGAGAGAAAGAGCTCTTCCGGATTGGTCGGCCCGCCATTACCTCCAAACTCTTCTGCAACTCCAAAGGGCGTCTTCACTGTCCCCTCTTCGTTAGTGATCTCGCCTTGGCCGTGCACCCCTCCCTGCCAACGCCCGGAGACCCGAAAGATATATTTCGTGTGCATGGGTACCAACCCCTTTATGTGTTGATGTGAGTAACGCTTAAAGATACCAAAAGACCGACGGGTCTGCCAACTCGCTCAGGGGGCTCAGACCGACTATACTGAGCTGTCTATGACTAGCACCGGGTTCTTACAGAGATTAACGGAACACATTACGGACTTTGAGGTGCGTCCAGCTCAGCAAGAGATGGTACTGGCTTGCGAGCAGATTGTGCGAGCGGGCGGGCTTCTGCTCGTCGAAGCTCCCACCGGCGTGGGCAAGACGTTCGCCTATGCCATCCCGGCTATTCTCTCTGGAAAGAAAACTATTATCTCGACCAACAAGAAGAACCTGCAAGACCAGCTCGTCCAGAAAGACTTGCCCCTGCTGGCCCGCGTGCAAAATTTCAGATTTTCTATTGCAAAAGGGTTTTCGAACTATCTCTGCCTGTTGGCGCTGCACGGCTTTCAGCCGACAACAGTACCAGAAGCACAAGAACACGCCCGGCTCCTACAGTGGGTGAACGAGACCGAAGACGGGGACGCAGACTCGCTCGTCCCGCCCAGTTCTCTCTGGCGCGCGGTGTGCGCAGATTCTGCTGGCTGTCTGAGACAAGATTGTCCATACTATGACCAGTGTTTTTACTTTCGCGCACGCGAGAGGTGGTTTGGAGCCGATCTGTTGGTGGTCAACCATGCCCTGCTCGCTACCGACGCGGCCCTCTATCTGGGAGCAGGGCATGGCCTGCTGCCCGACGCAGAGATCTTAATCATTGACGAAGCCCACTCCCTTGAAAACGCATTCTCTGATGCTTTTACGCGCTGGCTGAGCCGTCATACCCTAGAAAATCTCATCCGAGAAGTGATGACGCTCGACCGACGATTGATTGCTAAAGCGCAAGCGCCGCTCAACCGTTTGCAAGCTCTGGCTCCGGCGTTCTTTGAGCAACTGCGAGCACGTTACCCCTCCGAACATCGTCGTGTTGCCCCTGATGATTTCGCTCTACGCACCGAAGCCGAGTTGATCCTCCAAACGGTCGTCCAGCTCCAATCGGCCATAGAAGACTTTGTAGCGAAAGAATCACCGGCGCTTTTCGCTCAGGGCGAGCAACGAGCACAGCTGGTCAAAATCCGGAAGTGTGCTGCCTGGGTGGCCGAAGTCGGTTCGACACTGCTGAGCTTTCTCGAGCCCGCCCGGACGGGCCCGCCGTTGGTGCGTTGGACAGAGTCCTTTGAGAACCGAGCGACGCTTTCCGTTGCCCCGCTCTACCCGAAGAGCCAGCTACAAGATGGGCTGCTCTCGCGGTTCAGCTCGGTTATTTTGACCTCGGCGACGCTTTCTGTGGCCGGTGACTTCACCTATGTGCAGCGTCAGTTGGGCATCGAAGGAGAGGCTCTCTCTTTAGAGTCATCGTTTGATTACGCTCAGCAAGCCCGATTGTATGTGCACCAGCTGCACCCCCCAAAGAAGGGGAGTCCCTCCGAAGGCTATATAGAAGAGCTGGCACGCCGGATCGCGCTGATTGTCGAGAGCACTGGAGGCGGAGCACTGGTGCTCTTCACCAACGCGCGCGTCCTAGATCAAACCGCCCAACGGTTGCGCGGGCGTCTGCGTGCTCGCACACCGTTGCTCTGTCAAGGGGAAGCATCACGGCCCCAGTTGCTCGCGCAATTCAAAGACGACGGCAACGCCGTGTTGTTGGGGTTAGATTCTTTCTGGGAGGGGATTGACGTGCCCGGACCGGCCTTGCGCGCCGTGATCATCACCAAAATCCCCTTTGAAGTCCCGGACGATCCCCTTCACGAAGCTCGTGTAGAACGCTTGCGTGAAGAGGGCCGTGATCCGTTCAACGAATATATTCTCCCAAGAGCAGCGCTCAAGTTAAAGCAGGGCTTTGGACGGCTCATACGGACGGCCCGTGACACCGGCGAAGTGCATATTTTAGATGGGCGAATTCTCACACGCTCCTACGGCAAAAAACTTCTGCGGGCCTTGCCGGCAGAGATGGAGCTTCGCGTTATAGACTGAGCAAGAGCTTGTGAAGCTCTTGCTTCACCTGAGCTTTCAGAGGAACGATGTGGGCGTTTTTGGCATCATGTTCGGCGCACTCTGGGCCGCAGACCGTTCGTTCGCGGCGTGTCACCCTTGAGACACACTTGACAATAGCTGGATAGAGCCAGAACGCTAAAGACGCTCCCGGCAGCGCGAGAGCTTGTATAATTCTTTGAGCAGCTTCTGATCCCCAGCTGACGCTCTCTGCTTCGAAGAGAAACATGGCGAACCCAAAATTTTCGCCGAATTGGGCACGCAGGAGCACTTGTGCCGGATCGCTCTCCAGGGGGAGCACGATAAATCTCTTGCGAACATCAAGGAGACGTACCACGCGTGCAAAGCCTCGGCAGTACGCGCAATGACTATCATACATCAAGAGCTTAACAGCCTGCTGTACCATGGTCTCTTAGTATTATAGCCCGCTGCGCACGCTTCGTAAACTTGCAATTCGCGGGCTTGGCATTCTCTCTCGTATGCGTTACAATATGCCCCAAGATTATGCAGAGAAGACTTGTGTTGATCTTTGTTATTGTGAGTATGGGGCTCGTGTCCTGCACGCGCGACACCAAGCCTCCTCACACCGAGAACAAACCTCCGCTGGCTTCAATGGAGTTCGCGCCCACGTGGGGAGATGCCCCGCTCACCGTGCACTTCAGCGCCGCTACGTCAAGCGATCCCGACGGCCAGATCGCGAGCTACACCTGGGACTTCGGCGACGGCGGCCAGGGCACCGGGCTCTTTGCAGAACACGAGTACACTACCAAGGGCTCTTTTATCATCACGTTGACGATCACCGATGACAAAGGGGCGACGAGCTCAACCAAAGGGACGGTCTTCGTGACCGAACCGCCAACTCCTCCAGTACCTAGCGGGCGCACCGACAAAACCGAAAATGATCTGATAGTCTACACGCGCATCGTGCCAGAAACTCTCAGCCCCGGTGGGACCTTTTTCGTGCAAGTCGCGGTCACGGCGAAGACGAACTTGCGGGCTCTGGTCGTCAGCGAGACACTCCCCACAGGGCTAGAGGTGGTGTCGGGGGATTTGCGAGCAGCACAGCTGGGGCTGAGCGCCAACCAAAAACTAGAGTTCAGTTATCAGATCAAAGCGGGCGCAGCCCCAGGCTCGTTTGCGATCTCTGGCCAAGCGACTCCCGCAACCGACGATGGGGCTCAGCCTGCCCTCAATCTGAGCTCCAACATAACAGTGCAATAGCAACGTTATCTGCCGACAAATGTGCTGAGCAACTCGCGTGCCGCCTGATGGAGACTGAGCTCTTTGGCCCAGACCCTCTGAAGTTGTCTCTCTAAAGTGCTGAGTCCCTCGCCCTCCCAAAGCTGCACGTGCAGCTCGTCCTCGACCAATTGCCTGAGAAACGCCCGCAGGCGCTCCCGCCGCCGTGCCCAAAGCCCCTCTTCCCCCAGAAAAGCCCTATGCTTCTCCAGCGCTTCTTTCAGACGCTCGATGCCCTGATTGGCTGGAGCAACAGTCTGCACGATGGGCGGCACCCAGTCGCGCATCGCGAGACTCAGCATCGTTTGCAGATTCTTGACGGCTAAGTCGGCTTCGCCCTGATCGGCTTTATTCACGCAGAAGACATCGCCGATTTCCATCAGCCCGGCTTTCATCGCCTGGACGACATCGCCCGATTGGGGCACTAAGACTAAGACGACCGTATCGGCAGCTTGAACAATATCTACTTCGACCTGACCGACCCCGATGGTCTCGAAGAGAATCACGTCGAAGCCGAAGGCGTCCAGTGCCAGTGCTACTTCGTGGGCCGACTTGGCCAGCCCGCCCAAGCTGCCGCGCGTGGCCATACTCCGAATGTAGACGCCGTCATCGCTGATCAGGTCTTGCATTCTTATCCGGTCGCCGAGCAAGGCTCCACCAGTGAAGGGGCTGGTGGGATCGCACGCCAGAATCGCGATCGTCTTCTGATCAGCACGATAGAGCGGGGTCAGCTTATCTATTAAAGAACTTTTGCCCGCGCCCGGCGGCCCGGTGATCCCAATTGTATACGCTCGCCCCGTGCAGGGATAAAGTGTATCCAGTACGTCTTGATACCCCGGCGCACGGTTCTCTATCAACGAGATAACTTTCGCCAGGGCAACCGAGTCCTTGGCGAAAAATCTCTCAAGCCAGCGGTCTGAGTGCATACGCGTGTCCTGCAGCCCTAAAGCCACAGGCTCAATCTGCAAATTCTCTACGGGACAAGCCTGGAGCGCAGGCCTCCCAACCCGCAGTCGCCGGACTCTCTGTTACTGCGTGCAGAACCCATCGAGCGAGTAGAAGAGCAGTTCGCTAGGGTTCGCTGCGTTCGCCACCCAGAGTTGGCGTGCCACACGCGACTCCGTGGGACTGATAGCTACTGTCGGCGATGTCACCAGGGCGACCCTGCTCAGGCGCTCGGCGGTGCCCAGTAATTGGACACTGTGAAAGGGGTCTTGGCCCGGCTGAGCGCCTGGGCTGGCGATAAACGTCGCCTTCACAAAGCCAACGCCGGAGCGCGCGCCCGTGTTGATGGTATACACACAGGGCAAGACCGGGTCGAGGAAGACCGCCCGCGGCGCGTCTCCAACGGGGATGACCGAGTCTATCTGAAAGGTCGTCGTGCCGATACGGCTGAGCGTGTCGGTGCCCGTATTGATAAAGTACGCATAGAGATCGCCCAAGAGCGTACCAGCAGCAGTGGCAATGGCTCCCGGCCTGGGCCCGGTTCGGGCCGTCTGAATGACTGTATAGCGATTGGAGTTGTTTGGATCGTCGTTAATGTCAGTTACTGTGATGGCGTTGAGTGCGCTGTGGGTGACAAAAGCGCGATTGAACGCCCCGGCGCTGTAGAGCGCAATCGCTTCGGGGGCTGCGCCGATGGGGATCGTCGAGACGCTTGCTTTTGGGGCTCCCGTTGCTGTGTCAAGGACACTGAGTGTCCCATCGCCAGCATTGACGACGTAAAGATCGGTATTATGGGTCGCGCGTGCCAGGGCGATCGGTTGCTTTCCTACGGGGACGGAACGTGGTGTTCCTTGAGGCAGTGGGATGATCAATACAGCGTTGGCGGTCGCGTCGGCAAGAAAACCCGTACTGCAATCAGGGTTGAGCGCCAGGGCGCGGGGATCTGCACTGGGGACGGTGAAAGAGGCGCTGGCGGGCTGGCGTGTGACGGTATTAAAAATCTGTAAGCTCGTTGCACCCGCGGCTTTGCTGGCGGCGACCAGCTGCGTACTGTTGTTGCATGAAGCCAGGGCGACGGCTTCTCCAGCGAGCGCGAATCGTGCTTGGGGAGCGATGGTCGGCTGTTGGCCGAGCGACAGACCGGCCGCGAAGACAATCAACAACAACACAAAGAATGTGCGAATGACGATGGTGCGCATGCAGGGGTCCTCCTTTTTTCTTTCGGTTCATTCATCGTGACTCCAACCCGGGCTGTACTGGGATTTTGGCAAAGTAGACATCAGGGTCGGGGCGCCCGTTGGGATATGTATCAGTCTTGAGAATGGTACGATTATCACCCCATACGAGATAGAAGAAGTCTTCATCGGCGGCCATCTGATTATAATCCCCCATGTAACAGACGCCACGCTGATAATCAAAGTTTCCGGAGCTGGTCCTTTGCCCGAACGTCGGGGGCACATCAAAAGAGATGTCGGTGACACGGCGGTTGGGCTCGAAGCTTTGGCCGCCGTTGCGCGAGCGCGCGAAATAGACGTCTATCTTTCGGTTGTCCGAGTCGAGACGACGGTCGTAAAAAAAGACACCAACGGTGCCATCGGCGGCAACAGCGATGGCAGGCATAAACTGATCGGTGCTTGTTTGGTCATCGTTGACACGTACAGGTTTTGAGAAAGTCCTGCCGCCGTCGAGCGAGGTGACGACAAAGACGTCGCTCATATCCGAGCCGGAGCCGTCGGGGTCCGACTGGTAGGCTATATAGATCGAGCCGCGGAAGAGACTGGTCGGGCTGCGATCTACAGCGACGGAGGGCAACTCTAACGTGCGAATTCCGCCGCGCAGCGCCTGACGGCGACAGAGATTGCTCGCCTGAGGGTCAGAAGTCCGAGCGATCTCGGCGACCGTGAAGGTCGAGCCAAACGTAACACCGCCGTCGTCGGAGCGCCGGATTTTGAGAGATCGGCCGGAATCAAAAGAGATCCAGACGACGTAGACTTCTCCGGTGGGGCCAACGGCCGGCGTAGCACCCTGAACGGAAACGTCATCAGAGAGAACAATCGGCTCAGCAAAAGTTCTTCCGCCATCAGTAGAGCGAACGAAGAGGATCTGCGAGCCAGAGGCGAACTCCGTCCAGGCCATATAGACGTTCCCGTCGAACCGGCCACCGGTGTTATCTACGGCGATCAGCTCTTTGTCTTGGAAGTGCACATCGGGCGGTCCGGTCCCGCCGATCAAGACGGGCTCTGAGAACGTTTGGCCACCATCTAGAGATTTGGCCACGCCCAGAAAAGATTGAGTGCTGCGCTGGGCTGGGACGAACTGAATGTTCGAGAAATAAAAATTCCCTTGGCCGTCCACAGCGAGTGATGGGTCTGAGTACCCCAGCGAGCGAGAGCTAGGGGGAACGCGTCCCAAGTCTGTGAACGTTCGCCCGCCGTCGTCAGAGCGGGCATAGCCCGATAAACTTGAGACGCCGACGGTTGCGGGCAGATACTGCCCGGTATCAACGAAGGCCACCAGGACAGTATCTCCATAAAGAGCGATAGTTGTCTCACTCTGGGTAGTCTGTTCGGGCTTATCGGTCGAAGGGTCATTGACGCGAATGGTTGTGGCAGAGTATGTATACGGGGACGTTTGGGCCGGAGCGTTCTGTAAGGACAAAGATGGCATTGCTTGTGGTGTACAGACAGCCAGCAACGCAGACTCTCCGGAGCCAGAGAGGAACTCTCGCATGGGTGAGTCGAGCAGCCAGCAGAACGATGCAGGGACCAGTGAGAACGTTCGTGGAGCTAGACCTACAGAGCAGAGCATAAGAGCGAGCGCGAATATTAAAAAACGCTTCATACTTTGAAAGCCTCAGCGAGTGAGGGTCTGGAGCCGGCGAGAGGAATCGAACCTCCGACCCACGGTTTACGAAACCGTTGCTCTACCGCTGAGCTACGCCGGCACTTTGTGTCTGCATTATAATATGCATTATAGAAGAAGGCTGAGCGGGCTGCAAGGCGAATTTGACGCTCCGGAAGAGTTCAGCTAGTATAACTTCGCTATGTCAAGATTGCCCCAGGCAGATTTTCAAAGGCTTCAAGCCCTCCTCGGCGCCGGCCGTGTCCTGACCGGTGAGTCCGAGCTTCTCTTACATGCCCGCGACGAGTCTCATCACCCTGAACAGAAACCGGACGCTGTCATCTACCCCCACAGCGCCGAAGAGATCTCAAAAATTCTGAGGTTCGCTAACGAGCGAAAAATCCCCGTCACCCCCTGGGGCGCCGGCACCAGCATGGAAGCCAACCCCGTCCCGGTGTACGGGGGCATCGTGCTCGATCTCTCGCGGATGAACCAGGTTGTTGCTATCTATCCGGAGGACCTGCAAGCTGTTGTTCAGCCGGGCGTCACTCACGTTGAGTTCAATCAAAAGCTCTCTAGACATGGCTTGTTCTTCCCGCCTGATCCAGGGGCTCCAGCGACCATCGGCGGGATGGTCGCCAACAACGCCGCCGGCATCCAAGCGATCAAGTACGGCGCAACAAAAGATTATGTGCTTGCGCTCGAAGTCGTGCTCGCCGACGGGAAAATTCTGAAGGTCGGCAATCGCGCCATGCGCACTTCTTCGGGGTATAACTTAGTTGGGCTCTTTGTCGGCTCTGAGGGCACGCTGGGAGTTTTCACGGAGATCACGCTCCGGCTTGCTGGGGTGCCTAAAGAAGTCTCCGCAGCGACGGCAGTTTTCCCTACGTTGGAGCAAGCTGCACAAGCCGTCGTGCAGATCGTGCAGTCGGGCTTAGAGCCGGCAGCATTAGAACTGCTCGATCCCGACTGTATGCGGGCCATCAATTATCTCAAAAATCTGAACTTCGCTGAGCGTCCCACCCTCTTTCTGGAGTTTCGCGGTCACGCTGCCGATCTCGTGAGAGATGATCTACAGTTTGCGCAGGAGATCTGTCAGAACAACGGCTGCCCGGGTTTTTCGAGCGCTTTTGGCCAAGAGGAACGCGACAAGCTCTGGGAGGCCCGGCATCACTTAGCTTACGCAGCAGCGGCGCTCAATCCCGGCAAACGGGCTATTGTCGTTGACGTTGCCGTGCCGATCTCAACATTCCCGATAATGGTCGAGTTCGCGCGACAAAAGCTTGTAGAAAAAAATCTGAACGGCCCGGTCTTCGGTCATGCCGGAGACGGGAACTTCCACGTCGGGATCTTTTATAACCCTGACGACCCAGATGAGAGAGCTCGTGCCCAAGCAGCCAATGAAGCGATGGTCTTTCGCGCTCTGGAACTGGGTGGGACGGCTACCGGCGAGCACGGCGTGGGTGTGGGGAAGATTAAATTTATGCGGGCCGAGCACGGAGCAAGTTATGAATTGATGCGCCAGATGAAAAAACTCTTAGACCCAAACGGAATTCTTAACCCAGGGAAGATCTTTGCAGAATGAGCGATCTCGTCGGACGGTTCATAGACGAGCTGGAACGCGTCGCCGGGAAAGCCTATCGAGCCAAATCAAGCGAGCGAGCTTGTGAGCTGCTCCTCGAGCTCCTCCAGGGCCATCAGGCACGTACTGTTGCACTTTCAGGCTTTGCGTTGGCGCAAGAATTGAATCTGGCAAACGCGCTGCGTGGCACGGGCTATGAGCTAGTGACCGGGCGCGAGATCGCCCGCGCCGATGTGGGCATCTCCGGAGCCGATCTGGCTGTCGCCGAGACGGGGTCTCTGCTCATCGGGAGTGAACTAAACTATGAGCTTGTCACGGCGCTGCCGCCGGTGCATATCGCGCTCATTCGCACCGACCAGATCGTCGCGACGCTCGAGGAGGCATTCGCGTTCTGCCAGAGGGAACTTGACCGGGCACCTGAAGATTTTCTTTTGGTCACCGGCCCCAGCCGGACGGCGGATATAGAATTGACGCCGGTGATCGGAGTGCACGGCCCACAAGAGCTTTTGGTGATGGTGGTCTCTTAAAAAACTCAGCGTACTCGCGAGACTATTAAGGTGACGCGATATTCGGCGGGGTTGATCGTGCGGCTGCTGAGGGGGGTGGGCTTGAGGGAGACGAACCGAATGCGAAAGTCCGCATAGGCGACTGCTGTGGGTTCTGTATGCGAATTGATGGTGAGCACGGTCTCTTCGGTGTTGTCCTTGAGGGAGAGCCCGAGGGTGATCTTGGCATTCCCAGCCCAGATACAACTCACGTCGGAGGGACAGCGCGAGTCTTCCGGCACAGCGAGAAATCGGACCTTGAGGGAATCAATTTGGGCTGCCTGACGCACGTACAGGGTGAAGGGCTGGTCGAGCTGAGCCTCTCCTACCAGAGCGGGAGCGCAGCCAGCCAGCCCGAGCAGTGTAGAGATCACCACCCCAGCAAATAGAGCATTGCAGCGCATAGCTCTCATCACTCTAGAATATCTGTAACAATCGTTGAGTTATTGTAGCCGGTGAAGGCTCCAGTTGGCAAGTGGCGTACCAGAGTCAGGGATAATTCTTGAAGCCACAGCGGGGCGATAGTGGCCAGCTGGTATCTTTTGCAACTCCCCCTTCTACTCTCTATAATAATGCTTCAGACTCAACAGACCAAGGGGTGAAAAAAAGCAGATACAATCACCGTGCGATGCAGCCACGCTCTCCTACAGTAGCGTCGAGGGCGCCTTGTAATCCCCAATGAACTTCACATGTGTCCCTCGCGCCTTCATCGCGTTATACAGACGCTCGTCCCCGATGAGAAGATCAACACCCAACTGCTCTGCCAATGCCAGATAGGCCGCATCGTAGGCGCTCCGCTGGTGCTCCCGGCTGAGTTCTAAAATCCGCTTCTCTAAGCCTTTTGGATCACGCTCTTCAAGCTTGAGCGTGTTCATGGCTGTTATAATCTCTTGGGCGTCTGGCACAGAGAGCCCCTGCCCTCTCTTCAGGCCGCGGATCGAGCTGGAGAGCACGTTGAGCACCTCGTAGCGCGTCAAGGTGGGCACGACCAATTTCACCAATCCTGCGGTGGCATCGCCCAGCAGCGCGAGTGCCTGAACCTTGTAGGGCTCCGCAGGCAGATAAAAAGCCAACAGCACGCTGGCGTCCAGCACAACAGAGATAGGGGGCTTCCCTCTCACGAGGCACGCTCCTCCAGCTCTTGACGAGACCGACGCACAAACTCTGGAATATCCATGGCGAGGTGCTCAAACTTTTTTGAGAGTCGAAGGGCTTCAAAGTAAGCATTCAGCTGTTCATATCGTTCGTATTCTTGGGGAGATAAGATAGCACCGGCAAATTCATCCTCACGCTCATTGAAGATCAAAATGGGCACGTGTTTCTCTCTGGCCTCTTTGAGTAATTGCGTAAAATCTTTCTTGCCCTCGGCTACGGAAACCCGCTTGGCAGTCATATCTCCTCCATAAGGACTATCTTGATAGCTATATTGTAAGACCATTGTGAAGATCTGTCAAGGCAACTGCCAGCTAGCATTCGTTCGCCTGTTATATCTTTTGCAACTCCCCCTTCTACTCTCTATAATAATGCTTCAGACTCAACAGACCAAGGGAGTGAGGAAGATCGCTGTTACGACACGCACAAAACCCGATTGGCTCAAAATCAGACCACCGGCGGGCCAGAGCTATACGACCATCAAAGAAACTCTGAAACGACATGGCCTGCACACCGTCTGCGAGGAGGCCCACTGCCCCAATGTGCACGAGTGCTGGGGCGGCGGAACGGCTACCCTCATGCTGATGGGGAACGTCTGCACCCGTGGGTGCAGATTCTGCGCCGTCACCAGCGGCCATCCCAACGGCTACTTAGACCCGCTGGAACCTTGGAAGGTCGCTCACGTCCTCAGTGAATGGGCTTTAGATTATGTCGTCTTAACGAGCGTCGCCCGCGACGACCTGCCCGACGGCGGCGCTGAGCACTTCGCCAAAACGATTCGCACTATCAAGCAGCAGACCCCCCAGATGCTCGTCGAAGTGTTAATCCCAGACTTTCGCGGAGATCTCGAAGCTCTGAAGAAAGTCGTGGACGCACAGCCCGATGTCATCGATCACAATATCGAGACTGTCGAACGGCTCACCCCAAAAGTGCGCGACCGCCGGGCCACTTATCGCCAATCGCTGACAGTCTTAGAGAACGTGAAAAAGCTCGACCCGACGCGCTATACGAAGTCTTCTCTTATGGTCGGCCTGGGCGAGACGGACGACGAAATTTTACAAACGATGCGCGACCTGCGTGCCGCCGGTGTGGATATTCTGACACTCGGACAATATCTACGACCGAGCCAAAGACACTTAGAAGTCGTAGAGTATGTCCACCCGGAAAAATTCGCCCGCTGGAAAGAGAGCGGCGAAGCTATGGGGTTTCGCTATGTCGCCTCCGGTCCGTTGGTGCGCAGCAGCTACCGCGCCGGAGAGTTTTTTATTAAGAGTCTCTTACAACCAACCAAGAACGCCACCTGGAGGGATGCTCACCATGGCCGCAACGCTCAATGAACGCGCATTGAATCTCAAGTTCATCCACATTCTCAGCCCCGACGGCACGGCCAACCCGTCAGCAGTCGTCGAGTTGGGACTCAAGCCCCACGACTGCAAAACACTCTATCGCTGGATGGTCACGGCGAGGATCTTTGACGAGCGCGCGCTCGCTCTACAAAGACAAGGGCGCTTGGGAACATACGCTCCCTTGTCGGGGCAAGAGGCCGCCCAAGTGGGCAGCGCCTACGCGCTTAAGCCCGAAGACTGGACGTTCCCCAGCTACCGAGAGCACGTCGTCCAAGTGATGCGCGGCCAGCGATGGCTCGACGTTTTAACATACTGGGGCGGCAGCGAGGAGGGCAATCGCATCCCCGAGGGCGTCAATAACTTTACCATTTCCATTCCCATTGCCACCCAAATTCTACACGCCACCGGAGCGGCCTGGGCTGCTAAGATCAAGGGCGATAAAGTCTGCGCCATTGTGTATTTCGGCGACGGCGCCACTTCCGAGGGCGACTTTCACGAGGGCTTAAATTTCGCCGGGGTCTTCAAAGCCCCGGTGGTCTTCTTCTGCCAGAACAATCAATACGCGATCTCCGTGCCGCGCACCAAGCAGACGGCTTCAGAAACTATTGCGCAAAAAGCGATCGCCTACGGCATAGAGGGCGTCCAAGTGGACGGCAATGATATTTTTGCCGTCTATAGAGCGACCAAAGACGCGCTCGAGAAAGCGCGCGACGGCGGCGGGCCGACGTTAATAGAAGCCGTCACCTATCGCTTGAGCCATCACACGACCGCCGACGACTGGACGCGCTATCGCTCCGCCGAAGAGGTCGAACTATGGAAACAGAAAGACCCCATCAAGAGATTGAAACTCTATCTAGAAAGACAGGGGCTCTGGAGCGCCGATGATGAAGCGAAGCTTCTCGAAGAAGCCAAGAACGAGATCGCCCAGACGGTCACGCAGTATGAGAACCTGCCCAAGCGCGACGTCGAAGAGATTTTTAAGTATATGTACGCCGAGATGCCCTGGAACCTTCAAGAGCAATTACAAGAGCTGAAAGAATATTTGGCCGAATACGGTGGTGACCTGCCGAAAGAGTAACGCTATGCCTCAGATGACACTGGTCCAAGCGATCAATGATGCACTCAAAACAGAGATGCGCCGCGATCCTACTGTGATTGTGATGGGCGAGGACGTGGGCGTCAACGGCGGCGTCTTCCGGGCCACCGAAAATCTACTAAAAGAGTTCGGGCCGGATCGCTCCATTGACACCCCCTTGGCTGAGTCGGGCATTGTAGGCACAGCAATCGGGATGGCGCTCTACGGACTCAAGCCCGTGGCAGAAATTCAGTTTGACGGGTTTCTGCCTCCGGCGTTCGATCACATTGTGTCGCACGCGGCGCGCATTCGCTGGCGCACCCGCGGACGCTATCACGTGCCCTTGGTCATTCGCGCTCCTTACAGCGGGGGCATTCGCTCGCCGGAACACCATGCCGAAAGTCCCGAAGCGTACTATGCTCATACACCCGGCCTCAAAGTCGTCATTCCGTCAAATCCCTATGATGCCAAGGGACTGCTCATTGCAGCGATCCGCGATCCCGATCCCGTCATCTACTTAGAGCCGAAGAGGCTCTACCGGGCATTTCGCGCCGACGTTCCTGAAGAAGATTATGTCGTTCCCATTGGTACAGCACGTATCGCCCGCGAAGGTTCTGACGTAACGCTGATCGCTTGGGGAGCGATGGTGCCCGTAGCGTTGAGCACTGCCGAGAAGATGGCTGCGCACGATACAAGTGTCGAAGTGATTGATCTGCGCACACTCGTCCCGCTCGATAGCGAGACGGTTTTAGGATCTGTGAAGAAGACCGGGCGGTTGGTGATTCTGCACGAAGCGCCCAAGACGTGTGGGTTCGGATCGGAACTGGCAGCGGTGGTCAACGATAAGGCGTTTGAGCACTTAAAAGCCCCGATAGTGCGGGTGACCGGCCCGGATGCGACGATCCCGTTGGCTCGCTTAGAAGACTACTATCTGCCCGACGTAGGGCGCTGCGTGAAGGCAATTGAGAGGGTTTTGAGCTACTGAGAGAGTGACTTCTATGCCTCAGATGACACTGGTCCAAGCGATCAATGATGCACTCAAAACAGAGATGCGCCGCGATCCTACTGTGATTGTGATGGGCGAGGACGTGGGCGTCAACGGCGGCGTCTTCCGGGCCACCGAAAATCTACTAAAAGAGTTCGGGCCGGATCGCTCCATTGACACCCCCTTGGCTGAGTCGGGCATTGTAGGCACAGCAATCGGGATGGCGCTCTACGGACTCAAGCCCGTGGCAGAAATTCAGTTTGACGGGTTTCTGCCTCCGGCGTTCGATCAGATTGTCTCGCACGCGGCGCGGCTGCGCTGGAGATCGCGCGGGCGCTTTCACGTCCCGTTGGTGATTCGCGTGCCCTATGGCGGAGGCATTCGCGCGCTTGAACACCATTCAGAAGCTCCAGAAGCGTATTACGTCCACACGCCGGGACTGAAGGTTGTCATCCCCTCGAATCCCTATGACGCTAAGGGTCTTTTAATCGCAGCCATCCGAGATCCCGACCCCGTGATCTTCTTCGAGCCCAAAAGGCTCTATCGCGCCTTTCGCCAAGAAGTCCCCGAGGGCGACTACACCGTTCCCTTGGGCAAAGCCAAGGTGATTCGCGAGGGCTCCGACGTCACGGTGATCTCATGGGGGGCGATGGTGAGGGTCTGCTTACCGGCGATAGAGCAGCTGGAGGGTGTCAGCGTCGAGCTAATCGATTTGCGCACGCTTTCGCCCTTAGACATCGAGACCATTCTGAATTCAGTGACGAAGACCGGACGAGTTGTGATCGTCCAAGAGGCCCCGCGCACGTGCAGTTTGAGCTCGGAGCTGACGGCGCTCATCAATGAGCGATCGCTTTTACAGCTACAGGCTCCGGTGGCGCGCGTGACGGGCTACGATACGCACATGCCCTATCTCAGTATGGAACAGTATTATCTGCCCGATGCGGGACGAGTGAAGAAGGGCATTGAAAGAGTTCTGAGCTTTTGAATCACGGAAGGCACAGAATATTCACAGAAAACACGGAACAGCGATTGCCGTGCATGCCGTGGCTGCTGCTTCAGGGCTTTCCGTGATTCTAACCAAGGGAGCTGATTCTTTATGGTCGTCGGCGAGATCGCCACGGGAACAGATTTATTAATTGTAGGCGGTGGGCCGGGCGGCTACGTCGCCGCCATTCGAGCAGCGCAGCTGGGCAAAGACGTGACGCTCGTCGAAAAAGACGAGCTAGGCGGCATCTGCCTCAACGTCGGCTGCATCCCCTCCAAAGCTCTGATCTATGCAGCATATCTGTACGAAAAGATACAACACGCCGAAGAGTTCGGTATCTCAACCAAAGAAGTTCAAATCAATTTAGAACGTCTGCAAGCTTGGAAAGAGAGCGTCGTGAAGAAGCTGACCGGGGGCGTGAAGCAGCTCTGTGAGGGCAATAGCGTCAATATTATCAAGGGCAAAGCGACGTTCGTCTCGGCGAAAAAATGTTTGGTTGAAAGCGAGCATGGCACTCAAGCGATTGAGTTCAAAGACTGTATTATCGCAACCGGCGCGGTTCCAATGAGCCTACCCGGCTTTGAGATAGACGGCGAAACCGTCATTGACTCGACGGGTGCGCTGGCGCTGAAAAGACTGCCCGAATCTCTAGTTGTCATTGGTGGCGGCTACATTGGACTGGAATTGGGTATGGTCTACGCCAAGTTCGGCAGCAAAGTGACAGTTGTCGAGATGCTTGATGGTTTATTGCCAGGCACGGATGCTGAGCTGACGCGCCTGGTCGCCCGCACAGTGAAAGACTTGAAAATGAACGTCTATCTCAAGTCACAAGCGAAAGAACTGAAGAAGAGCAGGGGCGGAGCGCAGCTGACAATTCAAACTCAAGAGGGTGAAGAGAAGCTGTCAGCCGAAAAAGTCCTAGTCAGTGTCGGGCGCAAACCGAACACCCCCTCGGACTTAGGCTTAGACAAATTGGGTGTGCAGCCTGACGCGAGGGGCTTTTTGAAAGTAGATGCACAGATGCGCACGAGCAACCCACACGTCTACGCCATTGGCGACGTTGCCGGGCCGCCGCTTTTGGCGCACAAAGCCTCGCATGAGGGCTTGGTTGCTGCTGAAGTGATCTGTGGGCTTAAGAGCGCCGCCGACTGGCAGACAGTTCCCGCCGTAATCTTTACAGATCCGGAGATCGCTTACGCGGGGCTGAGCGAAGCCGAAGCACAGCAAGCGGGTTATAAGACTATTACTGGGAAATTCCCGTTTGCGGCGCTGGGGCGGGCGCTGACGATGGGCGAGACGGAGGGATTTATGAAAATTATTGCTGACGCCGAGACCAAAGTTGTGCTCGGTGTGCAGATCGTCGGGCCGGAAGCTTCGACGTTGATCAGTGAAGCTGTGCTTGCGATAGAGATGGGCGCGACGTTGGAAGACTTAGCGGTGAGCATTCACCCGCACCCGACGCTGCCGGAGGGCCTGATGGAAGCTGCCGAAGCTGCACTGGGCAAGGCCATTCACATTCTCACCCCCAAGAAGAGAGAGCCAGTAGAACCGCTTTTTAGAAAGGGGTAAGAACGGCCATGACTCAGATAGCTCCCTACGGTGCTTGGAAATCCCCCATAACGGCAGATCTGATCGCCCGCGGCGCGGTGCGCCTAATGCAAGTCGTCCTCGACGGAGAAGATATCTATTGGCTGGAATCCCGCCCCGCCGAAGCCGGTCGCTACGTCATCGTCAAGCGATCTGCCAACGGCACAGTGAGTGACGTCACGCCGTCCCCGTTTTATGTCCGCACCACCGTGCACGAGTACGGCGGCGGCGACTTTGCCGTCCTCAACGGCACAGTCTATTTTTCTCATTTCAAAGACCAACGGCTCTATGTGCATAAGCCCGGCTCTCTCCCAAAGATCATCACCCCAGAGAGAGCGTTTCGCTACGCCGACGCGGTGATCGACACTCTCAGAGATCGCTTGATCTGCGTCCGCGAAGACCACACGGTCGCCGGGCGCGAGGCTGTCAATGCGCTAGTCAGTCTCCATCTCGATAGCGACCCTGAGGGCGGAAGAGTGCTCGTCTCCGGGAACGATTTTTATTCGTCACCCCGACTCAGCCCTGACGGCTCGAAATTAGCCTGGTTGACCTGGAACCATCCCAACATGCCCTGGGACGGCACTGAGCTGTGGGTCGCCGAGATCGCCCAAGACGGTTCTATAAAGAACGCTCAGAAGATCTCCGGAGGTCCAACGGAGTCTATCTTTCAGCCCGAATGGTCTCCCGATGGCACGCTCTGCTTCATCTCTGACAGAACGGGCTGGTGGAACTTATATCGCTGGCGCGGCGGACAGATCGAAGCCCTCACTCAAGAGAAAGCCGAGTTTGGCCAGCCTCAATGGGGCTTCGGCATGTCCACCTATGCGTTTCTCTCTGACCGGGAGATCGTCTGCGCGTACAACCAGCAAGGCTCTTGGCACCTCGCTCGCCTGGACACAGTGACGAAGAAACTCACACCAATCAAGACGCCCTACACAGAGATCAGCTACGTGCGCGCGAATGCGCATCACGTTGTCTTTCGCGGCGGCTCGCCCACGGAGATGCTCTCCATCGTGCGGCTCGATCCCAAGACAGAGCAAGCCGAAGTGCTGCGCCGCTCCAGCGATCTTCAGATAGACGAAGGCTATCTCTCGTTCGCACAGCCCATCGAGTTTCCCAGCGAAGGCGGCCAGACGGCGTATGCGTTCTTCTACGCTCCGAAAAACAAAGACTTTCAAGCCCCATCCAGCGAGAAGCCGCCATTAGTCGTCTTCAGTCACGGCGGGCCGACAAGTGCCACGACAGCTACTCTCAAGCTAGAGATTCAGTACTGGACGAGTCGCGGCTTTGCTGTTGTCGACGTCAACTACGGGGGCAGCACCGGCTACGGGCGCGCGTATCGAGAGAGATTGAAGGGCCAATGGGGAGTCGTGGACGTGGACGACTGCGTCAACGCTGCGAAATATCTAATTCAGCAAGGGCTGGTAGATGGCGAGAGACTGGCGATCCGCGGCGGCAGCGCCGGGGGCTATACGACGCTCTGTGCCCTGACGTTCAGAAAATTCTTTAAAGCCGGCGCGAGCTACTTCGGCGTGAGCGACTTAGAAGCTCTCGACAAAGAGACCCACAAGTTCGAGTCGCGCTACAATCGCAGTCTCATTGGGCCATACCCTGAACGACGCGATCTGTATTACGAGCGCTCGCCGATTCACTTTGCAGATCGAATCTCTTGTCCGGTGATCTTCTTTCAGGGGTTAGAAGACAGAGTCGTCCCGCCCAATCAGTCTGAGTTGATGGTCGAAGCGTTGCGTAAGAGGGGCATCCCCGTGGCGTATGTGCCCTTCGCAGGCGAGCAACACGGTTTTCGCGGGGCTGAAAATATTAAAAGATCGCTCGAAGCTGAACTGTATTTTTATGCCAAGGTCTTCGGTTTTCAGATCGCCGACCCCATCGAACCGGTGAAGATCGAGAATCTCTAGGCTTTCACAGCTTCTGCTTGAATCCGCAAACCGTACTAGTTAATATAGATCGGTCTTCTCTCATGGCTGTCCTAACTTTGGTTCAAGCCGTCAACGACGCTCTCAGAAGCGAGATGCGTAAAAATCCCAACGTTGTTGTCTTGGGCGAAGACGTGGGCAAAGTGGGCGGCGTCTTTCGCGCCACGGATGGACTCTATCACGAGTTCGGCGCAGAGCGCGTCATAGATACGCCCCTCTGTGAAAACGGCATCGTCGGGACGGCAATCGGCATGGCGCTCTACGGACTAAGACCGGTCGCCGAGATTCAGTTTATGGACTTTATCTTTCCCGCGTACGATCAGATTGTCTCGGAGCTGGCGAAATTCCGTTGGCGCTCCGGCGGACACTATAGTTGCCCCGTGGTCATTCGCACGCCCTACGGCGGCGGGATCAAGGGCGGGCTCTATCACTCTCAGAGCGCGGAAGCGTACTTCTGCCACACGCCGGGGCTCAAAGTCGTCGTGCCCTCCACCCCCTATGACACCAAAGGGCTCTTAATTGCCGCGATGCGCGACGACGACCCCGTGCTCTTTATGGAACCCAAGCGCATCTATCGCTCGATCAAAGAAGAAGTCCCTGACGGTGATTACACGGTGCCCATTGGCCCAGCGCGTCTGGTTCGTGAGGGCAGAGACGTCTCGATTTTCACGTACGGGGCGATGGTGCATACTGTCTTGGAAGCCGCTGAACAAGCCGTCAAAGAGGGGATTGAGTGCGAAGTGATCGATCTGCGAACGCTGCTGCCCTTCGACCACGACGCCGTTTTGAACTCAGCGCTAAGGACCGGACGAGTCGTGATCGTGCATGAAGCGCCTAAAACGTGCGGGTTCGGGGCGGAGATCGCTGCTACTATTGCTGAAGAGGCCATTGATGGTCTCAAAGCCCCGATTGTGCGCGTGACCGGCTTCGACACGCCCTTCCCGTATACGTTGGAGCACGTCTATCTGCCGGATATACAGAGAGTACTGGACGCGATTAAACGCGTCGGAAACTATTAAAAGACTTCTTCGATCCATGGGGGACATGGAGAAACAAGGGGAGACACGGCCTCAAAATGGAGACTTGGTGCGCTTTGCGCCCTTTGAGGAAATCGCCCAGGTCTTCTGCTACGAGCAGACGGGCGAGAAGATCCGGCTCGGCCTCATCTTCCTCCAAAGTAAGCGAGCTGAGACATTCTTCTTAAGCGCAGCCGAGTTAGCCCAGCGAGTTATGCTCATTCCCTCGCTGTCCGAGCAGTTCGCTCGCGGCGATCTCTTGCCTCACAAGCCCTTCTTGCTCTACACGGAAGCACTTCGTATGCGCTTGGCGTACACGTTCGACCCTCACTACGCTGTCAGCGTCACCCAAGTAGACCTCTTGCCCCATCAAGTAGACGCGATCTATAAGCACATCTTGCCTCTGCCCAAGGTGCGCTTTCTCTTAGCAGATGATCCCGGCTTAGGGAAGACGATCATGGCCGGTCTGCTTTTAAAAGAGCTCAAGGCGCGAGGCACTGTCAAACGCATCTTAATCGTTGTCCCCGCGCACTTGCAAGATCAGTGGTGCCGCGAGATGCGCGACTGGTTCCGCGAGGAGTTCACGCAGATAGATCGCGGATTGGCTGAACAACTGCGTTCGGATGACTTCCTCGAACGCAACCCGCAACTGATTACTTCACTAGACTTCGCCAAGCGCCAGCCTCATCCTCAACTGTTGAGCCGCCGTCATTGGGATCTGGTGGTCTTTGACGAGGCCCATAAGCTTTCTGCGGCCAAATACGGTCGCGAGGAGAAGCGCACGCAGCGGTACGAACTGGGTGCGGCTCTCGCCCGCGCGACTACGCATCTATTGCTCTTGACGGCCACACCTCATAAGGGCGACCATTTCGCCTATTACAAAATCATCGAATTACTAGAGCCGTACCTCTTCGCCAATGAAATGCACTTGCTCGCAGTCTCCCGCGCTCAGGGGCTGCCTTTCGTGCTGCGCCGCTCGAAAGAACAAGTCACGGATTTGGAGGGTAAAAAGCTCTTCAAGAAGCGCGAGGTGACTAGCCTCAAAGTACAACTTTCGCCTGCAGAGCACAAGCTGTATACAGCCGTCACGGCCTACGTGCAAAAGTGGTACAGCCGCGTGGCAAGAGCCAAAGATCGGCGCAGCCGTAACATCGGGCTGGCACTGGTCGTGCTGCAGCGGCGTTTGGCATCGAGTCTCACCGCCATTGGCGAGTCGCTGCGCCGTCGCCGCTCGAAGCTTTTGGCCCTCTTAGATCGTTGGGAGGCCGCACGCGACGGGGGCTATGATCTTCCTCTCGACGGCGAAGACGAGGAGCCCCAAGACTACACGGATCAAGAGCGCACAAGACTCGAAGAAAAACGAGAAGGATTAACGGCCGCCGAGAGCCCTGAGGAGCTACGCGAAGAGATTCGCCACCTCGATCAGCTCATCCAGCTTGCTCAGCAAGCCGTAAGAGTCGGCCAAGAAACTAAAATTGAGCAGTTGCGCGGACTCGTCGAAAGACATCTGAAGAATGACCCTGATGAAAAGCTGCTCGTGTTCACAGAGTTCAAAGACACGCTCTACGGGCTGATCAAACGCTTCCGCGAGTGGGGCTATGAGACGGCTACAATTCACGGCGAGATGACGCTCGCGGAGCGCATCGAGCAAGAGCGACGATTTCGCGATGAAGCCCAAGTGATGGTCGCCACCGACGCCGCCGGGGAGGGGCTCAATCTGCAGTTCTGTCGCTTGATGGTCAATTACGATCTGCCCTGGAACCCCAATAGATTAGAGCAGCGCATGGGCCGCATCCATCGTTACGGCCAAAAACGCGACTGCTACATCTACAACATGCTCTACCCCCAAACCCGCGAGGGGCAGATTCTGGACGCTCTCTTAGAAAAGCTCAACGAGATGCGTCAACAATTGGGCGACAGCGTCTACGATGTCGTGGGGACGCTGTTAGAGGGCGTACGCCTAGAAGAGTTAGTGATGCAAGCCGTGCTCAAGGACAGTCCCCGAGAAGTCGAGGTCACTCTCACGCGCGATCTGGAGCAAGCGTTTCAGCAATATAAGAAAGCACTGGAAGAGAGCGCGCTGGCCGGGCATCACATCGATCATTCTACCATTTTAAGAGACGACGTGCGCTCGCGCGAGATGCGTTTAGTTCCCTGGGATGTCGAGCGCTTTACGAAAGAGGCTGTGGGCATTATCGGCGGCACGATGCAGCCCGATAAAAAAGATCAAAACATCTGGAAGATCACCGTGCCCCGCGAGTTCGCCAAAAAATTCCATTTGCCCGAAAGCTGTGTGCGCGGGCTGAGGGTGGCCTTCGAGCGCAAAGTGATTAAAGAAGCTGAGAAGCTCCCGGAGCTTTTAGCGCCGGGGCATCCGCTCTTTGAGGCCCTCTGCGAGCATTTTCTACAGGGCAAAGAGCCACCGCTGCGCACACTCCTTGTCGATCCCCAGGGGCGCTCTGGGAGTTTATGGCTCTACCGCGCTCGGGTGCTTGACGGCGATAACCGACCCGCCCGAGAACAACTGCTGACGCTCTTCTATGACCCGGCAAGCGCCGAAGTGCGCGCCGTAGACACCCGCGTGCTCTGGGAGTTCGAAGGAGCTGAGCCAGACAAGGCTATTCCCTCAAAGTTTATAGAGGGCTTAGCAAAAGCCCAAGAGGCTGTTAGAACAGAAGTTGTCCGTCGTATGGATCGCGTCTTCGAAGAAGCCAAAGCGCGCCGCGAGCGCGATACCCGCATCAAGCGCGAATATTTAGAAAAATCGTTTGCGACGCTGATGGCGGAGTCCAATAAAAAGTTGTTCGACTATCAGCGCCGTCTAGATGCGGGCGAGGACATGCGGCTCGCGCTCGACGAAGAAGAGAGACGATACAAAGCGCTGGTGCGCGAGAAGGCAGAGCGCTTGAAGGCGCTGGAGCGCGAGATGGGCTTAGTGCGCTTAGAGCCCGAGCTGATCGCCGTGGCGCTCGTCGTGCCTAAGGGGAATTTTGCTGAGCAAGCCGCGGCTGCACTCGCTGATGAAGAGCTCAAGACACGAGTCGAGCGGGAAGCTATGGCAGTCGCGATGAGCTATGAGCGCGCACAAGGGCGAACCCCACAAGATGTCTCGCTAGAATTCCGCGGCTATGATATTCTCTCGCAAGGACCTGATGAGACGCGCCACATCGAAGTCAAGGGTTTTCAAACGACGGGCGAATTGCAATTAACGCTGCACGAGTGGCAGATGGCCCAGAGATTGGGAGACAAATATTGGGTCTATGCGGTGGAGAATGCGCTGGCGAGTCCTCAGCTTACACGGATTCAGAACCCGGCTGAAAAACTCCCGCCGCCCGAAGAGATCCTGCGCACGGTGAAAGTGGTCTTCGCTGACTGGAAAAAAGCTGCGGAAAGCTAAGCGCTTGACAGCCCGCTCTTACTTGAGTTACAGTGGGTACGCATTTGTCCATAGTCTGAGGCTTTGTAGGAGAGGAGAGCCTGGATGAAGCGCTATCTCATCGAAGACCTATTGCCGTTAGAAGAGCTGAGTAAAGAGGCCAAGCGAGAGAAAGCGATTCGTCACGGCCACATCTCGACGCTGCACGTCTGGTGGGCCAGGCGCCCTTTAGTGGTGGCCCGTGCCGCCGCGCTCGGTGCTCTGCTGCCATCGCCTGAATCTGATGAAGAACGGGAGCGCTTGAAGCGCTTTCTCGTTAATCTGTGCAATTGGGACGCGCACCCTTCTCTTGTGGAAGAAGCGCGAAAGCTCATCGCGAAACACTATCCCGATGGCCCACCAAAAGTGCTCGATTCGTTCGCCGGCGGCGGCTCCATCCCGCTCGAAGCTCTGCGATTGGGCTGCGAAGCTTTTGCCGTCGAGTACAACCCCGTGGCATATCTCATTCTGAAAGCAACTTTGGAGTACCCACAGCGATATGGGCCGAAGCTCGCGGAAGATGTAGCAAAGTGGGGCGAGTGGATTTTAGAGAAGGCGCGGGCGGAGCTTGCGGAGTTCTACCCCAAAGAGGCTGACGGCGCGACGCCGATTGCGTACATATGGTCGCGTACGGTACGCTGTCCCAATCCAGCCTGCGGAGCTGAAATCCCGCTCTTTCGGCAATTCTGGCTCGCCAGAAAGCCCAACAAGAGAATCGCGCTCAAGCCAGTCGTGGATCACTCCAAGAAGAGGGTGGAGTTTGAGGTCGTGACGGTGGGTGCGAACGAAGACTGGCCGTCGCATGGGACGGTGCGAAGAGCGACGGCCCATTGTCTTGTCTGCGGCGGGACGGCTCAAGGCGACTATCTCCGTTCAGAATCCAAGGCTAGTCGGATGGGCCACAGATTAGTAGCCGTCGTCAAAACCCAAGGCCGCGGCCGTGGGCGCACATACGAAATTGCGAACTCCGCACACATCGAGGCGTTCGAGAAGGCCGCGCGTCGGCTGGAAGAGCTGAAGGCGAACCACAAGGGCAATTTATCACTTTTGCCTAATGAGCGTATGCCTGTCGGCTACTCGCAAGCGTTCCCAGTTACGACTTGGGGTTACGATCAGTGGGGCCAGCTTTTCAACCCTCGCCAAGCCTTGGCACTGGTGACTTTTGCGCGTCTGGTGCGCGAGGCCCATGACGAGATTAAAAAAGAGTGCTGCGATGCGGAGTATGCCAAAGCTGTGACAACGTACTTGGGGTTTGCTCTGGATAAGCTTACCGAGAGGAACAACGTGCTTGGGCGATGGGAAAATACGCACGAGAAAATCCATAGCGCTCTATCAGGCCATCATATTCACATGACATGGAACTATATCGAAACAAACCCGTTTTCGGAATTGACGAGTGGGTGGTCTACAGGCTTGAACTACATCGCTGACTGCATACAGGCTCAAGTCGGTTTCAAGCCTCACTCTGTTGTCGCTTTGGGGTCGGCAGCTTGTCTTAATGTTTTGAGGGATGGCACTTTGCACGCCGTCGTCATCGACCCGCCCTACTACGACAACGTACCCTATGCCGATCTCTCGGACTTCTTCTACGTCTGGCTCAAGAGAAGCGTCGGCCATCTCTATCCCGAAGCCTTTTCAACGCAACTGGTGCCCAAGGACGAAGAGATCGTCCACAACCCGGCAAGATGGGCTACGGCAGCCAAGACCAAACGACACAGTGAGGCCGGCGGCCCTGACGCATGCGCTTGCGCGGACTGCATCTCCCGCAAACACTACGAGCAATTGCTCACCCAGTCTTTCAAAGAAATCCATCGCGTCCTCAAAGACGACGCTCTCGCCGTCATCATGTTCACCCACAAGTCCACAGCAGCATGGGAGAGCCTCATTCAAAGCCTCTTGAACGCCGGGCTATATCCTACAGCCTCCTGGCCCGTGCACACCGAGTTTACGGGGAGCACGCATACATATGGCAAGGGCTCTATCGTCTCGACGATCTTGCTGGCCTGCCGGAAGAGACATGTGGGGCAGACACAGGGGTCTGCCCCTACAGGCTGGTATCACGAACTCAAACCCAAATTGGAGGCCCGCGTGCGCGAACGATTGCAGGCGTTTTGGGAGGCGGGCATCAGCGGCGCGGACTTCTTCGTCTCAGCAATCGGCCCAGCACTGGAAATATTCTGCCAATACGAAAAAGTCTTGCACCCTTCAGGACAGACGATCACCGTGAGCGAACTCTTGGACGAAGTGCGAAAACTCGTCGCCGACTTCGCCTTGCAGATGATCTTGAAGGGCGAAGGCGTCGGCCAAGTGGACGCGCCCACGCGCTTCTATGTGCTCTTTCGTTGGGCCTATGATGCCGACGAGGTGCCCTACGATGACGCCCGCAAGCTCGCGCAGGCGCTGGGCGTGGAGTTAGACGCACTGGCGCATGTAGGCTTGGTGAAGAAGCAAAAAGATAAAGTTCAGATGCTCGCGGCGTTAGAGCGCGATCCGAAAGCTCTCGAAAAGCAAGATGACCGAGAAGCGCTGCTTATCAATGAGCTGCATAAAGCGCTGGTGCTCTGGGAGAAGGGCGATTTGGAGAATTTGCAGAAGTTCTTAGCCGAAGAAGGGCTTCTCAATGCGGAACGCTTCTGGCGCGCGGCGCAAGCGTTAGTCAGCGTCTTGCCAGACGGCGACGAAGAGCGTAAGCTGTTAGAGCAACTGATGCCCGCGCGCGAGGGGCTTTTGAGAAAAGAATCGCAGCGCGCGGCCCCGCGCGAGCAGAAGGGGTTGTTTGAAGCGAAGGAGGACAGATGAGCATTAAAACTGAATTTCGCGAGCCCCCCAAAGAGGCGCAGGAGAGGTTGAAGAAACTGGAGCCGACCCACAGAGGTTGGGTGGCGGCGATTGAGCTTGATACCAGCGAGATCTTTCTGGGCAAGACCTGGCTGGAAGCACTGAAGAAAGCCCGCAAGAAATATCCCAAGAGCCTTTTCTTCTTCGTACGGATCGGCTATCCGGCCATGGACTGGCACCGGGGGGGACTACGCAAGGTGCAACCATGAAAACGGTTTTGAAAGGCTATCTCGACGGAAGCACGCCGCAAGTTCGAGCGCAAGTAGATGAAAACAGGGTGCTAGTGCTGGGGAAAGAGGGCAACTTGGAACTGACCTTAGATACCGGCTTCAGCGCAGATATTTCCGTGCCAGCGGAAGTGTTAGACCGGCTAAACGTAGAGCATGTCGGCTTTGAAAACTATGTGCTGGCGACGGGGGCGATCAGTCATATGCCGGTCTACCGCGGCAAAGTACGTATAGGCCGTAACGAAATCGAAGCCCGCTTCATCCCAGCGGATTTTCTCGTTGGCACTGAGCTGATGGCTAAAGCCGCCAGCAGACTCGTCGTGGATTTCGAAAGAGAGACTGTCACTTTGCAGAGGCGCTAGGAGGCATATAGATGGGCAAGAAGAAATCTATTCACAAATTCTGGGAGCTGTGCGAGCCCCATCCCGACGTCTTCTCCGGCGAGCTGAATCTGGCGCTCTTCGCGGCTAGTCTCCATCAAGTCGAGACCGGCGAAGCTTCGCCCGACTACACCGAGCCCGAACGCTTCTTCGAGAAGACGTTCATGACGAAGAGCTTGGAAAATCTTTTAGAGGGCGTGCTGGGTCGGCTGGCGGGGGAAAAAGACAAGGGCGCGCCCGTTCTGCAACTGCAAACCCCCTTCGGCGGCGGCAAGACCCACACGCTCGTCGCGCTCTATCACGCGGCACGGCACCCCGGCGCCCTTCCCGTCAACCTGAAAAGAGAACTATCCAAGCCCGTCTCCATCGCTGTTTTAGATGGCGTGGCCCTCAGTCCCCAGGGCCGCAAACTGGATGGCTTAGAGCTGAAGACGCTCTGGGGCGAGCTGGCTTATAGATTGGGCGGCCAGGCGCTCTATAAACTCGTTCGTGAGGCTGACGAAGCCCGCACCGCCCCCGGCAGCGAGCTGTTGACTAAAATCTTACGAGCTTCGGCCCCCGCGCTGATTCTCATGGACGAGGTTTTACAGTATCTCGTCAAAGTGAAGGGCGTAGCCGTGGGCAGAGGCGATCTTTCGGAGCAGACCCAAGCGTTCTTGCACGAGCTGAGCGTGGCCGTTTCGGGCTTATCGAATTGTGTGCTCGTCGTCTCGCTGCCGGCGTCGGCTTTAGAGATCGCGGGCAGCACGCCTGAAGAAACGCAGAGACTTTTTGATTATAGTAAAAAGATCTTTGGGCGCGTGGAGCGGGTCGAGACGCCTGTGGCTCAAGACGAAGTTTTTGGGGTCTTGCGCAAGCGGCTCTTCAAGAGCTTGCCATCCGAAAAAGAGGTCCACAAGGTGGCTGTGGCGTTTTCAGAATATTATGAGCAGAACCAGCGGTCCTTCACGGATGAGGTGCGTGCTCTGGCCTATCGCAAGCGCATCGAGCAAGCTTATCCCTTTCATCCCGAGCTGATTGATCTGCTCTATCAACGCTGGGGGCCGCACCCGCAGTTTCAGCGAACCCGCGGGGCCTTGAGGCTTTTGGCCCTAGTGATCCGACGACTTCAGCAGGAGCCCTCAGCCTATCTCATCCAGCCTTGCCATATCGATCTTTCGGATCGCATTATTCGCTCTGAGGTTGTCAAGCTGCTCGGCAGCGAGTTTGACACCGTCGTGACGAGCGACGTGATCGACAAGGGCGGAGCGCTTGATAAAGATCTCAAGGGCGACTATTTCAAAGAGAAGATCGCGCGCGGGCTGGCGGGCAGCATCTTCCTCTACAGCATCTGCGCGGCGGCGCAAGATCGAGGCGCATCGCCCGAAGAGTTGAACATTGCCGTCTTGCGTCCCGGCCTCAATCCCGCCTTGGCTACCGAAACCCTCAGGCGCTTGCGGGACCGCTTATGGTATCTCGTTATGAAAGACCGCCGCTATCGCTTCGACTCCCGGCCCAATCTCAACAAAGTCTTACAAGACTATTATGAGGCCAGCGTCGCGGACGAGCAGCTCGAAGAGGGGATTCGTGAGACGCTGAGCGAAATTATAGGGCGCGGGGGTTTTCGGGTCTGTCTCTGGCCCAGGGAGAGCCGAGATATCGAAGACCGGCCCGAGCCCACGCTGGTCATCGTCCACCCTGATTGGAGCGAGAGCGAAGAGAATAAGAAAAAGCAGCTGGAGTCGCTCGTGCAGTTTTGTGGGGCGGGCTATCGGGTGCACAAGAACGAGCTGGTCTTCCTGTTGGCGGATCAAAGTGAGTTAGCAGCGGCCCGCACGAAAGCCCGCAGGCAAAAAGCCCTCGAAGCCTTCAAGGCGTCGGCGCAATTTCGCTCGCTCGATGACGAGGACAAAAGCGATGTAAACGCCCGCCTTAAAGACTCTCAAAAAGGGCTAGAAGATGCATTGTTGCGGGCTTACAGCATTATCTTACGCCCGGACCGTGAGGGGTTCAAAGAGGTGCGGGCGGCGTCGAAGGAGGCGCTGGGCGCGCAAACGTTGGCAGAGCGAGTTTGGCAGAGTTTGCAAGATCAAGGGCTCTTAGTAGAGGCGCTCGCGCCGGAGTTCATCGTACAATTTGTGTGGGGCAAAGACGACCAAATCGCGCTCAAGGCTGTCTACCAAACGTTTCTCAGCACGCCGGGGTTGCCCTTGCTTGCCGACGAAGCGGTGTTGAAGAACGCCGTCGCACACGGAGTGCAAGCCGGAAAATTCGGCTACGCCATGCGCCAGAGCCACAGTGAACCCTTTGAGAGAGTGAGCTTCAACGAGGAGCTCAGCTTAGGCTTGATAGACCTTGAGACGGGTTGGCTCATCCAGCCGGAGAAAGCATCTCAAGCTCGCCTGAAGCATGCTGAGACAGTCATAGCTGAAAGAGAAGCTCCGACAACACAGTCGTCGGCACCAACGTCAAAAATGGGTTCGCCTCTGCCCAAGCGTCTGACGATCTCGACACAGACGCAAATGCTCTACCCTTTGCTCAAGGCCGCTGACTTGTTAAAACAGATCCCAGGGCAAGCACAATTGGCTATCGAGAGCGAAGGAATCCCTCCAGCGCTGCGACAAGAGCTGGAAAGATTGCTGAAAGATTACGGCGTCTCTTATGAGTTTGAGTAAACGTGTTGCGGAGATTACAATCTAAGCTTAGAATGAGATAAGGAGAGAATCATGCCCTTTGAGTTCAAACTGCCGGACATCGGTGAAGGCGTCCATGAGGGGGAAATCGTCAAATGGCTCGTCAAAGAAGGGGACTTCGTCAAAGAAGACCAGCCGATGGTCGAAGTGATGACCGACAAAGCGACGGTAGAAATCCCTGCGCCGCGCGCCGGAAAGATTTTGAGACTGAACGGTAAAGAGGGCGAGACCGTCAAAGTCGGCTCGGTGCTCGTGGTCATCGAAGAAGCCGGAGCTCCGGCCCCAACAGTCAAACCCCAACCCAAGCGCGAACCTGCTGCACCACCCCCGCCCAAACCAGAACCGAAGCCTGAACCCGCTCCGACACCCCTCACGACCAAGCAGCCCCCAGCCCCTGCAGCAGCAACAGCTGCTCCTACTCGTGTGCTGGCGACCCCAGCAACCCGCAAGCTCGCCCGCGAGCTAGATATAGATATCTCTCAAATTCAAGGGACCGGCCCCGCCGGGCGCGTCACCGATGAAGACGTCCGCCAGTTCGCTGCAGCTCGCATGGCCCCTCAAGCTCCTACTCCTACACCGACGCCCGCCCCGACAGCACCCGCGTACGCACCCAAACCCACCGGCCCCGACAGACGCGAAGAGCGTGTCCCCTTACGAGGGATTCGCAAGCGCATCGCCGAGCACATGCACCAGTCAAAGAACACAGCCGCACACTTTACTTATGTTGACGAAGTAGATATGACTGAACTCGTGCAGCTGCGCGAGCAGATGAAGCCCCTGACAGAACAGAAGGGCGTTAAGCTGACGTATTTGCCCTTCATTGTGAAAGCGTGTGTGTCGGCCCTGAAAGAGATGCCTTTGCTCAACGCTTCTTTAGATGAAACCAAGGGCGAGATCGTGCTGAAAAAATACTATAACATCGGGATCGCTACGGCGACCGAGGACGGTCTTATTGTCCCCGTCGTGAAAGATGCCGAGAGAAAGAGCTTGCTAGAGATCGCGGTTGAGATTGAACGGCTGGCGAAAGCCGCCCGCGAGGGCAAGATCGCCTTGCAAGACATTCAGGGCAGTACGTTCACCATTACGAGCCTGGGCGCGCTTGGTGGGCTCTTCGCGACACCCATTATTAACTACCCCGAAGTCGCTATTTTAGGAGTCCACGAGATCAAAAGACGCCCGGTCGTGCGAGACAATCAAATCGTCATTCGCGACATTATGTTGCTCTCGCTCTCGTTCGATCACAGAGTCGTAGACGGCGACGTAGGCGCGCGCTTCTGCAAGAAAGTGATGAGCTACCTAGAGAATCCGAAGCTGTTGTTCTTGGAGTTGGTGTAGATTGCACGGAAACCAGTCTCGTATCGCAGCGGTAGAGAGCACTGCGCCTTGACGCCCTCGGGCTCGCACGTTACAATTTCCCTGCTACCATGCGTGGTATCTTTCACTATCTGTGGGTTTATAAAACTCGCATTATTTTCGGGCTTCTGGCGCTCTTCATCGTAGATGGCGCTCAGCTGGTCATCCCGCTCATCATCCGCGCTGCGGTTGACGAGCTGGCTAAAACGGGTACTGCTCAGCTCGTGCTCTACGCTTGCTATATCTTGGGCATCGCGCTCGTCGTCGCGGTCTTTCGCTTCTTCTGGCGCTATTTTATCTTCGGCACCTCACGAAGGATCCGCCGCGACCTGCGCGACCGGCTCTATGCGCACTTGGTGAGACTCTCAGCGCACTTTTTCACCAACACGAAAACAGGCGATTTGATGGCCCATGCTACGAATGATGTCGAAGCCGTCCAATTCGCTTGTGGCATGGGCATTCTCGCCTTGGCCGACGCGATGATTATGGTTTCGTTCTCGCTGGCAGCTATGCTCTCAATCAGTTGGGAGCTGGTCTTGTATGCGTTCATCCCTCTGCCCTTGGTGACGGTCTTCGTCGTGGTGATCGGCCGGATGATCCATAAACGCTTTACCGCCGTTCAAGAAGCTTTCTCTCTGTTAACCGAAAAAGTGCGCGAGGCGATCTCCGGCGTGCGCGTCATCAAAAGCTTTGTCCAAGAGTCCGGTTTTTCTAAAGACTTCGGGCACACCAACGAGCTTTTTATCGAGAAGAACTTGCGGCTGGTACGGGTACAGGGCTTCTTTGAGCCGATGATCGCCCTGCTCGCCGGGCTTTCGAGCGCTATCGTTCTGTGGGTCGGCGGCCAGAAAGTGATCAGCAACACTATCAGTCTGGGCGATTTTGTCGCGTTCACCTCGTATTTGGGGATGCTGACGTGGCCCATGATGGCTCTGGGCTTTGTGGTTAACTTAATGCAGCGCGGTGCGGCTTCCATGGAGCGCATCGAGGGAATTCTCGACACCCCCCCGGAGATCATTGATGTCCCCGACGCTCACCCCTTCCCGGCACGGGCTTCTATTGAGTGCAAGCATCTAAGCTTTAGTTACCCCGTCGCCGATCCCAGCACCAATGGGCACCCCATTTCTGTCTTGCGCGATCTCTCCTTTCGCATAGAAGAGGGCCAGACGCTGGGGATCGTCGGTCTGACGGGCTCAGGCAAGAGCACGCTCGTGCACCTGTTGTTAAGGGTTTTTGACCCGCCGGGGGGGACGCTCTTCATCGGGGGGCTGGACGTGCGTCGGATTCGCCTGAGCGAACTGCGCACAGCGCTCGCTCTCGTCCCGCAGGACCCTTTTCTCTTCTCGGCAACGATTAGAGAGAACATCGCCTTCGGGCAACCGACAGCCAGCCATGAAGAGATCATCGAGGCAGCGAAGCTGGCTGGCATCTACCACGAGATTATGGAATTCCCCACTGGCTTGGACACGCTGGTCGGCGAGCGCGGCGTCAGTCTGTCAGGCGGCCAGAAGCAACGAGTGGCTATCGCGCGGGCACTCCTGCTCAACCCAAAGATTTTAATACTCGATGACGCCCTCTCGGCAGTAGACGCCGAAAAAGAAGAAGAGATTTTGCATAATCTCAAAGATGTCCTAAAAGCGCGCACGTCGATCGTTATTGCGCATCGTATCTCGGCAGTAAAAGACTCGAATCTGATCTTGGTGCTCGATCGCGGCCGGATTGTGGAGCGCGGGCGGCACGAAGAGCTCTTGGCGCACAACGGGCTGTACGCCCGGTTGTACGAACTGCAGCAAGCAGAGAAGGCGGTGACAATCTCGTCTGAGAGTCCATAGAGTCAAGAGCCTTCGCTCTCAAGACTCCAAGACTTCTTATGAGCTATCACTGGGAAGAAGAGAAACTGGGCGCGGCCTATGACTCAGCCCTGATGCGCCGCTTGCTCACCTACGTCAAGCCCTATAAAAGACTCTTTGCGATCTGTCTGGTGTTGATCGGGATCATTACGGCCTGTGAGCTGTCCTTGCCGTATATTACCAAGATCGCCATTGATCGCTTTATACGGACCTCCCAGATCGGGGGGCTCCATCTTCTGGCAACGCTTTTTGTGGGCATTCTGCTCGTGCGACTGGTCTTCAGTTTTGCCCAAGTCTATCTCTTGCAGTTGAGCGGACAAAAGATCATGCAAGATATGCGCACACAAATCTTTGACCACCTAATGAAGTTGCCCATCAAATTCTTTGATAAGAACCCCGTGGGCAGACTGGTGACGCGGGCGACCAATGACGTCGCCGCCATCAATGAGATGTACGCTTCTGTGTTGGTCTATCTTTTTAAAGATGTCTTCTTGGTGCTGGGTATCTTTATTATTATGCTCCAGCTGAACTGGCAGTTGGGGCTGCTCATCTTAGTATTGGCTCCGGTGATCGTCTACGCGACGTGGGAGTTCCGAAAGCGAGCCCGCGACGCCTACCGCGAATTTCGCAGAAAGTTGGCCAAACTTAACGCCTATATGCAAGAGAGCCTCTCCGGGATGAGGGTCATCCAAATCTTCGCCCAGGAGCGCCGCAGCCATCAAACGTTTCAGTCTATCAATCAAGAAGAATACGAAGCGAACATGCGCCAATTGATGGTCTTCGCCGTCTATCAGCCGATCATCCACTTGATGAGTGCGCTCGCCGTCGCACTGATTATTTGGCAGGGGGGCTGGGGCGTCATCAGCGGCAGCTTCACCCTGGGCAGCTTGGTCGCTTTCTTAAGTTACGTGGAAATGCTCTTCGCCCCCATTAGAGATTTGGCAGAAAAGTATAATATTCTGCAAGGGGCGATGGCCTCTGCCGAGCGCATCTTCATGCTGCTCGATGAGCAGACCGAAGACCAAGGCAAAGGACGTGTTATACCTCAGGTGCAAGGCTCCATCGAGTTCAAGGATGTCTGGTTCGCCTACCAGAACGAAGATTGGGTCCTACGCGGGGTATCGTTCAAAGTCGAGCCGGGGCAGCGCATCGCCATCGTCGGCCCCACAGGCTCTGGAAAGACAACGATTATCAGCCTGCTGACGCGTCTCTATGACATCCAGAAGGGGCAGATACTGTTAGACGGCGTAGACATTCGCGAGCTAGACATAAAATTCTTACGCTCCCAGATGGCCGTTGTTCTCCAAGATGTCTTTCTCTTCTCCGGAGACATTTTGGGCAATATCCGACTGCAGAGTGAAGAGATTTCCCGTGAGCACGCGCTTGAAGCTGCTCGCTTTGTTCAAGCGAGCACATTCATCGAAAAGCTGCCGAGCGCCTACGAGGCCGAAGTCAAAGAACGCGGCGCGACGCTCTCTGTAGGGCAGCGCCAGCTCTTGGCCCTCGCTCGTGCGGTCGCGTTCGATCCAAAAATCTTGATCTTAGACGAAGCGACGGCCAATATTGATTCTCAGACAGAAAGCCTCATTCAAGCGTCGCTGGAGAAAATTCTGCGCGGGCGAACGTCCGTGACTATCGCTCACCGACTCTCGACCATTCGCCAATCAGACAAGATACTGGTGCTCCATAAGGGCGTGCTCGCTGAGCAAGGCACCCACGAAGAACTCTTCGTGCGCAAGGGGCTCTACTACGCGCTCTACACGCTGCAATTCGCCGAAGCCGAGGCCGTGAGAGCTGACTGAGCTGGCAACGCTCCTCTTATCCCATTACAATACTTCGTCCAAGGAGGGTCTATGCGCAAACTTGTATGTGCTCTCATCGCAGTAACTCTGATGGGTGTAAGCTTCGCCGCCGTGCAACCGTCGCCACCCTATACTTTTCAAGCCCTCACCGGCTTGCCCTATTATGACGGCCCCGACGCTCATCCCGGCAAACACCGACTTGATCTCTTCGTGCCAGATGGCGTGCAAGGTGCCCCCGCCTTGATCTTTGTGCATGGCGGCGGTTGGACCTCCGGCGATAAAAATCTCTATGCGTTCATCGGGCGGACTTTCGCCCAGCAGGGCTTTGTGACCGCCGTGATCAATTATCGTTTGAGTCCCGAAGTGCAACACCCGGCGCATATCGAAGACGTCGCGCGCGCCTTTGCGTGGGTACACAAAAATATTTCCCAGTACGGGGGCAATCCCGAAAAGATCTTCATAATGGGACATTCAGCAGGCGGGCATTTAGCAGCGCTGTTAGCCCTGGACGAAAAGTATCTCCAAGCACACGGTTTGACTCTAGCAGCGATCAAGGGCGCGATCCCCATCAGCGGGATTTATGACGTGACCATTGAGCCTCCAGGGCCGTTTAACGTCTATCAAATCGTCTTTGGCACCGATCCCCAGCGGCGGCGCGACGCCTCCCCTATCACCCACGTCGGGCCCAGAAAGCCGCCGTCTCTCATTATGTACGCTCAGTTTGACTTTCCCGGCTTCGATGCCCAAGCGCGACAGTTATTCTCTTCGTTGCGAGAATACCAGAACGAAGCCGCGCTCGTTGAGATCCCTGCCAAAGATCACGTGACGATCATCGCCAGCATTGGCACGGCGAACGACACAACGACCGAAGCAATATTGAAATTCCTGCGCATACACTAGCGAAAGGAAGGCTCATGCGCACGATCACGCTCGCGCTCCTCGCAGCAGTTTGCGTCACCGGCGGGTTCGCACAAACGCAAGGCCCTCCCTATGAAGTGCAAGTCTTCGCCGATCTGATTTATTACAGCGAGCCCGACGCCAATCCCACCAAACACCGACTTGACATTTTCATACCGGCAGGCTTGGTCGACCTCCCTGTGGTGTTCTTTGTGCACGGCGGCAGCTGGTCATCAGGCGACAAGAGCGCGTATAGTTTCGTGGGACGCACTTTTGCCAGCCAAGGGTTTGTCACCGTCGTCATCAATTATCGTTTGAGCCCTGCAGTGCAACACCCGGCGCATATCGAAGACGTCGCGCGTGCCTTTGCGTGGGTCTATAAAAATATCGCCCGCTACGGAGGCAACCCGGAAAAGCTCTTCATAACGGGCCACTCCGCGGGCGGACACCTAGTAGCCCTGCTAGCCCTTGACGAAAAATATCTGCGAGCCCACGCGCTCTCGCCCCGCACCATCAAAGGAACGATTCCCCTCAGCGGCGTCTATGACGTCACAGTCATACCCCCAGGGACAAGCTACGATGCCGTCTTCGGGACCGATCCCCAGGTGCGCCTCGACGCCTCTCCCATTACGCACGTCGGCCCTGGTGTGCCTCCCTTTTTAGTTATATACGCGCAGTTTGAGTACCCCACGCTGGACGCTCAAGCCCGGCAGTTCTCTGAACGTCTGAAGCTCAACGGCAACGAGGTCCAGCTCTTAGAGATCCCCGGCCGGGACCACATCGGGCTGGCCGCCAGCATCGGCACACCCGCCGACCTAACCACAGAAGCGATACTGGCTTTCATCCGAACGCAGCTGACAGGGCCACTAACGTCGGCTACTCAGGTAAATTCCAACTAAAATTAAGACGCCGCCGAGGGCTTTGCTCAGAGTAATCGGCTCGTGCAAGAGAAAATACGCAAGCACCGTTGAGCCAACCGGCTCGCCCAAGATGATCACGGCGACCGTGCCCGCCGAGAGATGCTTGAGAGCCCAGTTGAAGCTCGTGTGACCAAGTAATTGCGGGCCGATGGCTAACAGAGCAAGCCATAGATACGTCTTGTGGGGGAAGCCTGTCAGGGGCTGCTTGAGCACCAACGCCAGCGCCAGTAACACAATCGCCGCAGCGCCGTAGACCAAGAAGATATACGTCACCAGATCCGTATGCGCGCGCAAGCGTCGGCCTACTAACAGATATGCTGACGCCATGATTGCCCCTGAAAGCGCCAGTCCGTCGCCCAAGAGCACATTGGGGCCCGCGAGAAAATCACCATAGCCGATCAACACCCCGCCCAGCAGCGAGACCCCAATGCCCAGTATTAAGCTCAGTGTGACGGATTCCTTCAGAATAAAATGCGAGCCCAATGCGACAAAGATGGGATTGGTCGTCACTAACACCACCGAGCTGGCGACGGACGTGAACTCCAGCGAGCTGATCCAGAAGACAAAGTGCAGTGCTAAACAGACCCCGCCGAGCAGGGCATAGCGCAGATCGTTTTGAGTGAGTGCGCGCAGCTGAGGCCGTCGCGTGCTGAGAGCTATGGGGGTGAGGATGAGCGCTGCCAAGCCGACTCGATAGACGGCTATAGAGAGGGAAGGAGCTTGGGCCCAGCGAATCCAGATCGATGCGAATGAGATAACAACGAGCGCGCACCCTAAGACAATCCAGACCAATGCCGACGGCGGCTTCATTCTTCTAAGATCGCGCGCACGCGCTCCACGAGCTGTGTCGGATCGAAGGGTTTCACAATATAATCCGTCGCGCTGGCGCCGGCTTGCAGATCGCGCTCCGCCGCCCGCGCCGTCAGCATCACTATCGGAAGATCGCGATAGCTCGGATCAGACCGCAGCTCAGCCAGCACAGAGAAACCATCTCTGCCGGGCATCATCACGTCGAGCAAGATCAAGTCAAACGGCTCCTGACGCACGCGCCGGAGCGCGGCTTCGCCGTCCTCGACCCACTCGACGGAAAAACCTTCGCGCTCGAGTTTGAATTTCACTAGCCGCGCGATCTGCGCATCGTCCTCAGCCAGTAAGATGCGTTTCACCGACTTATCCCTTCCAAAACCTTCACAATCTCTTCCACGAGAGTTCGCGGGGCGAGCTTCTTGCTCAGAAATTTCTTAGCTCCCAGAACCTGCGCCGCTTGTGCCGTCTCTTCCAGGTGCGCCGAGCCGCTGATGACGATCACCGGCGTGCGACTTAGCGCCTTGCTGGCGCGCAGCTCCCGCAAGACCTCCAGCCCTGAGCGCTTGGGCAGATTCTTGTCCAAGATCACTAGCTGATATCGCTTCTCTCGGATCTTGCGCAGGGCTTCGTCGCCATCGAAGGCGATCTCCACCGAAAAGCCCTCGCGCTGTAAAAGCTTTTGCAAGAGCTGGGCATAGTCGCGGTCGTCGTCTACAACCAGCACGGGTTGGCCCTGGGGTTCGAGCAGCGCTCGCACGGTCTCATAAAGCTTGCGCTCGTCGATGGGTTTTGTGAGAAACGCCGAGGCGCCCAGGCGCAGCCCTTGTTGCTTGTCTTGCACAATAGACAGAAAGATCACGGGGATATTCGCCGTGTCGGGGTGCTTCTTGAGCTGCTGAATCAGAGCAAACCCGTCCAGATCGGGCATGAGCACATCGAGGGTGATCAAGTCGGGTTTGAGGCGCACGGCGTGCTCGAAGCCCTCGCGGGCGGAGTAGGCCATGACCGCGCGATAGCCCATCTTCTCAATGTACGTCGCGATCAGGCGCGCGATGGCGATCTCGTCTTCGATGACGAGCACCAGGGGGCGCTCGGGGCGCGCCAGCGCGGGCAAGCGCACCGTGAACGTGCTCCCTTGTCCCAACTGGCTCGTGACCGTGATGGTGCCGTGGTGGCGCTCGACGATCGCTTTGGCGATAGAGAGCCCTAAGCCCGTGCCCCCAGCCTTGCGCACGTAGGGGTCGTCTGCCCTGAAGAACTTCTGGAAGAGCTTTTTCATATCGCTCTCAGAGATCCCGATGCCGCTGTCGCGCACGGCGACGACGACCATGTCGTCCTCATCACGATAGGCTTTGAGCTCGACTGTGCCGGCGGGCGTGTATTTGATCGCGTTGTTTATGAGATTGAGAAAGACCTGGGCGAGCCGGTCGCGATCCCCGCGCACCTTCAGCCCTGGGGCGATCTCGGTGATGAATTCCAAGCCCTTCTGCTGAGCGTTGACCTGGAGCGAGCGCGCGACGTTGTGCAAGACTTCTGCTAAGTCCAGCACGGCGAACTCGAACTCGATCCTCCCTGACTCTAGCCGTTCGATCTCCAACAGATCGTTAATCAGCTCGGTGAGCCGTGTGGTGTTCTGGGAGACGATCGTGAGAAATTCTTTCTGTTCTGGGGTGAGGGGGCCGACGTCTCCCGCTAAGACTAGATCGACATAGCCCTTGATCGAGGTGAGCGGAGTGCGCAGCTCGTGCGAGACGGTGCTGATGAATTCAGACTTGAAGCTTTCGAGCTCTTTGCGCTCGGTGATGTCGCGTCCGATCCCTTGAATCCCGACGATCTGGCCGTCGTGCCAGATGGGGCGGGTGCTCAGCTCCAAGATCACGTTGCGGCCATCCTTGCGCGTGATCGTCAGTTCGTTCTTATCTGGCTCGCCGCGCATATTTTTGAGAAAGGCGCGTCGGGCCTTTTTGCGCTCTGGACCCGGAGGAAGAAGCAGCGTGTACGATTGCCCGAAAACTTCGTCGAGCTTGTACCCGGTGATCTCTTCGGCTTTGCGATTGAGCGCAAGAATGCGCCCGGCTCTGTCGAGAATATAGATGCCGTCGTTGGCGTTCTCAAAGAGATCGCGATAGCGTTCTTCTGAAGCTTTCAGTTCTTCTTCCATGCGCTTGCGCTCGGTGATGTCGTGAAAGACGACTTGCATAGCGGGCCGGCCCCCCTCGTACATGATGGGCACAGCTGTGACTTCAACGTCAATTACACTGCCGTCCAGACGGATGAGCTTTTCTTCCAAGGGTGGTGCAGGCTGCCACTCTGCGAGGCTGCGCTGGATGCGCTGGCGCGCGATCTCGCGATAGTCAGGGTGGACTAAATCCAACGCGAACTTGCCCAGGAGCTCTTCGGGCTTGTGCGCTCCTAAGAGTCGCGCTCCGGCGGGGTTGATGAAGACGCATTTTTCCTCTTGATGGATGGCCACCCCGTTGGGGCTGCTCTCTACGAGGGCGCGATAGCGCGCCTCGCTGGCGCGCAGCGCCTCTTCTGAGCGCCGTTGCTCCGTGATGTCGACCAAGCTCCCGTCATAATAGAGCACGGTGCCCTGGGGGTCGCGGATGGCACGGGCGCGATCTACAACCCAGATGGGCGTGCCGTCGTAACGTTTCAGCTGGGTGACGAAGTCATTTACAATGCCCTTGGCGTCCATCTCGGCCTGCCAGCGCTGGCGCTCGCTTGTGTCGAAGAAGAGCGCCTGCGCTGGGGTCTCTAAGAGCGCTTCTTTACTAGGGTAGCCGAGCATCTGCACCAGAGCGTCATTGGCGTCGCGGATGCGCCCCTCTGGGGTCGAACGATACAAGCCAACGGGCACAGCGTCAAAGAGCGAACGATAGCGTTCTTCGCTGGCATGCAGCAGCTCGGCAGAACGCTGGCGCTCCAGCACGAGTGCCGCCAAGTGTGCCGTCTGCTCGATGAGCTGCAGCTCATAAGCGCTGGGCGAGCGCACTTCACGATAATACATAGCAAACGTTCCCAAGACTTCGCCTCGGTGTGAGAGTATCGGCATGGACCAGCAGGCCCGCAGCCCGTACTGCCGGGCTATATCGCGAAAGTTTGCCCACAGGGGATCAGCGAGCGTATCGCTGACAATGACTGGTTTCTTCAGATACGCTGCGGTGCCGCAGGAGCCGACCGTCGGCCCGATAGTAAGCCCGTCTACGTGACGGTTATAATCTGCGGGGAGGCTGGGGGCCGCGCCGTGGCGCAGTTTATCGCCTTCTAGAAGCAAGATCGAGCAGAGCACGCCCGGGGCTAGTTCTTCTATGGAGCGACAGATCGTCTCCAGCACGTGCGAGAGCGGGGCACCTTGAGCGACAAGCTCTAAGACTTTATTGCGGCTGGCGATGAGCAGTTCGGCGTGCTTGCGCTCGGTGATGTCCCGGCTGATCCCCAGGACTTCTTTGACTTGGGAGCCTTCTTTGATAAAAGCGAGGTTGATATGGAGCCAGCCGGGGGAGCCGTCGGGGCGCCGGAAGGGCGCCTCTAGGAGGGGCGGAGGCTCACCGCGCAAGACGGCTTGTCGGATCGCCCAGGAGATCTTCTTGCGCTCCAGGCGCGGCAGCGCTAGTAGCTCTATGGAGCGTTTTCCGATGACATCTTCGCGCCGGACGCCGTGGATCTCTAAAAATTTTGCGTTGGCAAATTGGATGCGCCCGTCCAGATTGCGCACGTAGATGCCATCTTGGGCGGCCTCAAAGAGCGTCTCGAAGCGGCGGCGCTCGCGATCGGTCTTCTCTAAGAGAAACCCAATGGCAGCGAAGAGCGGGATGAGCAAGAGCAGCCCGATATAGAGCCAAGGGTCGCTGTAGAACTCGCGCATCAGCTGGGCGCTGAAGTCTTGTGGGTGTTGGAGATAGTCAAAAAGCAGATAGAGCACAGTAAAGACAAGCCCTAAGCTGCCGATGATGAGACTGCGAGAGCGTCTCCAGAATTCCGTTGCTCGTGCCATGGTGAAAGCCCTCTTAAACATACTACAGAAAGCGTTTCCCCATCAAGACCCAGCGTCTGCTAGGCGAGTGCCGAGTTTCTCAGCGAACAAAGAAAAAGCGGGCGGGAGTGCTCCCGCCCGCAAGTGTAATCTTTATGACATTCGTTACTTCTTCGTCGCGGTGTAGGTGAAGGTCACGCTGTACGCTGTATTGGCGCTGAGCATGCCCAGTGTGTTCGCCTGGCCGATATCCCCACCCTTGAGGGCGTAGCAAATTTGGAAGACCTTATTGCCGCTTCCCGTCACTTGGCCGGAGTTCTGGCCAAAATCCACGAGCACGTTGCCGCTGGGCAAACTTTCCGTGGATCCCTCGGGGCAATTAGACGAATCCGAAGCGCGGATGACCGGGCGCGGGTCGGGCGACCCCGTAAAGGCTGACTTGGTCGTGGTCAACGCCCACTCTCCATTGCTCTTGACTTGGAGGTCCCCCTTGGGACTGCACAGATAATTGGAGGTGGGGTCGTTAATCTGCCCGAAATCGCAATCCAAGCTCGTGCCCACAATGTTCAGCTCGATATAGGTGCCCATGTTCCACGTGGCTTTGCCGCTGACCTGCGCCTGCCCTTGGGTGAGGTTCAACACCCCTGCCAGAGCTACGATTCCGATTGCCAGTCCGATTTTCTTGATGTTCTTCATGTGTGTCATCTCCCTTTAGAAGTTTGTGACACCCAGATTCTAAAAGACCACTCATGCCAAAGCGATACTTGGAAGAAGAAAAGAGCCTTCCAAGAAGATGGAAATTCGATGGAAATCGAAGAGGGCTTCAGAAGAGCTTCAGAGCTTTGAGGGCTTCCAGCACCGGCGGCAGGGGGGAGCGCCACAACCAGTTTGTGTCCAGCTCGAAGCCAGCTAGGACTTCAGAGCGATAGCGCCCGTCGGGCTGGGGCCGACGCCGATCATAGCGCCCGTCGTCCCCAAGAATATAAAAGTCGGCGCGCTTCTCTTCTGGGTCTAACAGCCAATACTCGCGCACCCCAGCAAGCTCATACTCGGCTAATTTTTCGCCCCGGTCGCGCAGCCGGCTCTCCGGCGAGATGATCTCTATGACTAAATCCGCCGGGCCATCGAGATAGTTCTCTTTGAGGCGCTCTAAGTGCTCTTTGGTGACAAAGAGCAGATCGGGCTCGCGCCCCGATAGCCCACTCTTCATCTGGAACGGCGCTGACCGGACTACTCCCAGCTGCTTGACCTCTGCGTAAGTCCTTAATATAGTTGTCAAGAAATCTGACAAGTCCTGATGACGATTGGATGCCGGCGACAACAAGATCACCTCTCCGTCCACCCATTCGGCCGGGGTGTCCTCGTCGTATCTCTGCAAAAACTCCTCGTAGCTGAGCTTGGCCTTGATAGAGTCTTCCATAGGCACTTTTTACTGTAGCTTGCTGGAGAGCGTTTGTCAAACGGCGAGCTTGTAGCCAAACCCCCGCACTGTCAGAATGTGCTTGGGGTTATCAGGGTTCTCTTCGAGCTTCTCTCGCAGCAGATAGACATACTTGGTCACATCGCTCGAAGTGACCAAGGGTTTGTTCTGCCAGACTTCAGCAATGATCTCTTGGTGAGAGAAGACGCGCCCCGGCTCCGAGGCTAACAGTCTTAACAGCTCATACTCTTTGGGCGAGAGGGAGACCGTCCGGCCTGCTATCTTGACCTGCTTGATGCTGTCGTCAATTTCGAGTTGGCCCACCTTCAGGACGCTGGGGCGAGTTGGGACTTTATAGCGGCGCATCACCGCGACGATGCGCGCTTCTAACTCCGCCAGATCGAAGGGCTTGGCAATGTAATCGTCGGCACCGGAGAGCAGCCCCTTGGCCTTGTCGGTGGGCGCATCCTTGCCGGTGAGCATGAGCACGGGGACTTGGGACTGCTCGCGGATCTTTTTCAGCACGGCCCAGCCGTCCATCCCCGGCAGTATCACATCAAGAATAACCAGATCAGGAGACTCTTTGCGAAAGAGCTCCAACGCTTGGGGACCATCGGCAGCCGTCTGCACGCACCAGCCCTTGATCTCTAAGAAGTGCTTGAGCAAGCCCGCAATGTCGGGGTCGTCGTCCACTACCAATATTTTCATATACAAACCATCCGATACGCTTTTTATTGTACTACGAGCGTTGAGTGTGCACCAAGACGGCTGTCTCCACAGCATGTCTTATAGGTTCCCCCAGGCCGCCCTGTGGCTGCCCGGCCTCTCTCGGTAAAATAGCCTCACAGTTCCCTAGGAGGTAGATAGATAATGGACTTAGGCCTTGCCGGGAAGATCGGGCTTGTCGCTGCAGCCAGCAAGGGCTTGGGCAAAGCAATTGCTTTGAGATTAGCCCAAGAGGGCATGAGGCTGGCCATCTGCGCCCGCGACGAGCACACCCTGCGCTCCACAGCCCAAGAGATCGAACTGCTCACACATGCTCAAATCCTGCCCGTCCGTGCTGACGTGACACGCCTTGACGACATCAAGCGCTTAGTGCACCAGACGATCCAAACGTTCGGCGGGGTAGATGTGCTGGTCACCAACGCCGGCGGGCCACCACCGGGGAATTTTTTTGCCTTTGACGACACCCACTGGGAGCAAGCCTTTCACTTGACATTGATGAGCGTGGTGCGCCTCTGTCGCGAGACGATTCCCTATATGCAACAACGGGGTGCAGGACGGATTGTCAACATCGCGTCGGTCTCGGTCAAGCAGCCCATCGAAAATCTGACACTCTCAAACTCACTGCGCTTAGCGGTTGTCGGCTTGGCCAAGAACTTGGCCAATGAGCTTGCTCCAATGAAAATAACAGTGAACACGGTCTGTCCTGGGCCCACTCAGACGGAGCGCATGGAGCAGCTGCTCCGCGCGATGGGGGATGTCGAAGCGGCGCGGCGCTTCTGGACGAAAGATATCCCCATGGGCCGGATGGGCCAGCCGGAAGAGTTAGCAGACCTCGTCGCCTTCTTGGCTTCAGAGAACGCACGGTATATCACGGGAACGGTTATCCAAGTAGATGGCGGTCTCGTCAAGGGCATCTTTTAAGGCCACGCGAAAACTTGACAAAAGTAGTCCGCTTTTTTATACTGCACCGGTGACAGGAGGCGATCCGAATGGCTCTAGGTTACGCGCGTCCCGACGTCTTAGTGGAGACGGCGTGGGTCGCAGAACATCTGAGCGACCCCACGGTGCGCCTTGTAGAATCGGACGAAGACGTGCTGCTGTATGAACAAGGCCATATTCCCGGCGCGGTCAAAATAGACTGGTTCACAGATTTGCAACACCCCGAACGACGGGACTTTCTGGGGCAGAGCGACTTTGAAAGATTGATGGGTGAACGCGGCATCTCCAACGACACGACCGTTATCTTCTACGGCGACAAACACAATTGGTACGCAGCTTACTCTTTCTGGCTCTTTCGCTACTTTGGGCATGACGACAGAAAACTTAAAATTATGAACGGTGGGCGCAAGAAGATAGACGAGCAGCGCCCACTCACCAAAGACGTGCCGAGCTATCCCACGGCAGCGTATCGCGCCCAGGCCCCCGAGCCGCGCCTGCGCGCCTTCCGCGACGAAGTCTTGGCCAGCTTGCATCGCAAAGACCGTGCGCTCATTGATGTTCGCTCGCCCCAAGAGTACACAGGTGAGCTGATCCACATGCCGGAATACCCCCAAGAAGGAGCCCAACGGGGCGGACATATTCCCGGAGCTCTCAATATCCCCTGGGCCCAAGCTGTCAAACCCGAAGACAGCACCTTCAAATCTCCCGAAGACCTGAAGAAGCTCTACGAAAGCTATGGGATTACGCCGGACAAGGACGTAATCACCTATTGCAGAATTGGCGAGCGCAGCTCGCACAGCTGGTTTGTGCTGACGTATCTGTTAGGGTATCCCACGGTGAAAAACTACGACGGCTCGTGGACCGAGTGGGGCAACTTAGTGAATGTGCCGGTCAAGAAGGGAGCAGAGCCGTAACGTTGAACCCTCAACTCGAATTTCTCTTAGACCACTACGAGAACCCGCGCAACCGGGGGCAGATCGAAAATCCCGACGCCCAGATGAGCTGGGGCAACCCCGGCTGCGGCGACGTAGTTACGCTCTATCTGAAAATAGACGCCGAAGGCCGCATCACAGATATTTCTTTCGAAGGCGAAGGCTGCACCATCAGTCAAGCCTCGGCTTCTATTCTCACCGAAGAGCTCAAGGGCAAAACCCTCTCCCACGCCGAAGCGCTGAGCCCCGCGGATCTGCTGGAGCTCGTGGGGCGAGAAGTGGTGATGACACGCCCCCGCTGCGCCATGCTCGCGTTCGATACGCTCAAGCTGGCCCTCAAAGAGTATCGGCGGAGGTCCTTCTCCCCTCTCCCTCAGAGGGGAGACTGAGGGCTATTTGCCAAAAGAAGCAGACTGAGCTATAGTACATGCGGGGAGGTGGAAGGCTATGGTGCACGCTAAGACCCTGGCCGATCTGCTGACCGCTTCGCGCTTTTTCTTCGGAGTCTATCTGATCTGGCTGGGCTTGCAGAAAAACAGCGTCGAGGCCGCGATGCTCACGTTATGGTTGGCCTGGGTCACCGATCTGGTTGACGGCGCCATTGCGCGACGCGACCCACGCCACAGTCACACCTTCATGAGCGATCACGACCTGACGGCTGATATGACGCTCTCGTTTGGGTGTTGGTGTTACTTGGCATTGGCAGGCTTCATCTCGCCCTTGGTAGCCCTCAGCTATATCGTGATGGTCATGCTCTCCCTGTGGTACTTCCGGTCGTTGCACCTGCGCTGGGCGGTGCAGGTGCCGCCCTATGTGGGGATGCTCTTGGTGGCCTGGGCAGTTGCTCCCTTTTACGGGGCGTTGCTCGTGACATGGCTGCTGTTCGTTGTTATTGTGATCTGGCCGCGGTTCTCTCAGAAAGTTGTGCCGGAGTTTCTCACGGGACTGCGCAACCTGTGGCACACCAGGCGCTAAATAATGAATACTCTTGCGGGGAAACGGATTGTCGCGGGCATCTGCGGCGGGATCGCTGCCTATAAAGCCGCACATATCGTCAGCAGGTTGGCTCAAGCTGGCGCTGATGTCCAGGTCATCATGACCCGTGCCGCGTGCCAATTCGTTACGCCGCTGACGTTTGAGGCTCTCTCGCACAAGAAAGTTCTTACGGACATATTCGGTGATGAACCCCTGGCTCATGTGGAGCTTGCTCACAGCGCCGATCTCTTTGTGCTCATGCCCGCGACGTATAATATCATGGGGAAGCTCGCGCACGGCATTGCCGACGACCTGCTCACGACGACGCTGGCAGCCAGCCGTGTGCCGGTCTTAGTAGTCCCCGCCATGGAATCGCAGATGTACACCAATCCCATCTTTCAGCAGAACAAGCAAAAACTCACGGAGCTGGGCTATCGCTTTCTGGAGTCGGAGACGGGGCACTTGGCCAGCGGGCGGTCGGGCGTCGGGCGTTTTCCGTCTGAAGAGAAGATTCTCAAAGCTATCGAAGAAATCTTCACTGAGCGTTCTTTGCTGAAGGGCTGGCGGGTCTTGGTGACGGCGGGGCCGACGCGCGAGATGCTCGACCCCATGCGCTGTATCACCAATAAAAGCTCTGGGAAGATGGGCTATGCACTCGCCGAGCAAGCGCGCAATTTAGGAGCCGATGTGGTCTGTTTAGTGAGTGGGCCGACGCAGCTTGTCCCGCCGGCAGGGATTGAGTTCGTCAAGGTCGAGAGCGCTGCAGAAATGAAAGAAGCTGTGCTGGAACGCTTCCCCAAGTTCGATTTTCTTCTGATGACGGCCGCCGTGGCCGACTGGCGTCCCAAGAAAATTTCTAGCCAGAAGCTCAAAAAGTCCGAGGCACACGAGATGACTCTCGTGCTAGAGAAGACCCCAGATATTCTCGCGGAGCTGGGCCAGCGCAAAAAGAGAAACCAAATCTTAGTGGGCTTTGCCGCCGAGACCGAAAAGCTCTTAGAGCACGCGCGCGAAAAACTCAAAGAGAAAAATTTAGATCTTGTCGTCGCGAATGACATCACGGCGCCGGGGGCCGGGCCAGAAGCCGAGACCAATATCGTCACGCTGCTCTATCGCGATGGGCGCAGCGAGACGCTACCGTGTATGAGCAAGCGCGAGTTGGCTGCGGAGATTCTGCGAAAAATAATAGTATAGTGTATGCCGCTTTTCAATAAGCTCGCTCAAGCCACTGCAGGGTTTCTGCAGCTAGTTGCTCTAAAGACTTCCCCGTCACGTCCACCCAGTACACACCCGGCTCACGCTGAAAATACATGATCTGTCTTTTGGCGTACTCCCGTGAATGCTTCTTGATAAGCCGCACAGCCTCGTCGTAGGAGATCCTTCCGTCAAGATACTCAAAAAGCTCTTCGTAGCCAATCGTTCTGTAGGCCGGCATCTCCGGCGTCAGCTTCGCTCTGAGGGCTTTGGCCTCTTCGAGCAGCCCCGCGGCGATCATCTCGTCTACCCGGGCATTGATGCGCTCGTACAGAACTTCTCGGGCGAGCTTCAGCCCGATCTTGAGAAACTGATAGGGGAAGGGCACTTTTGACTCTTTCTGCCATCGGGTGATGGGCAGCCCCGTCAGCTCGTAGACTTCCAGCGCCCGCACCGTGCGCACCTTATCATTGGGATGAATGCGCCGCGCTGCTTCAGGGTCGGTTTTCTCTAAGCGCTCGCGCAACTGCGCTAGGGGCTGGGCTTCTAAGCGCCGACGAACGCTGGGATCGGCCTTGGGCCCGGCAAAGAAAGCCCCCGTGAGCGCGGAGATATAGAGCGTGCTCCCGCCCACGACAATCGGGAGCTTCCCCCGTCCGCGAATCTCTTCGATCACTCTGAGAACATCGTGACGGAACTCCATCACGTCGTACCGTTCAGTGGGGTCTTTGAAACTTATGAGATGGTGCAAGGCTTTTTGACGTAGCTCCAGCGGCGGCTTAGCCGTCCCGATATTTAAATCTTTATAGATCGCGCGGGCATCGGCGGAGATGATCTCGCCGTCTACTCGCAGGGCGAGCTCGACGGCCAGCTGCGATTTGCCCACAGCCGTCGGCCCAAGGATCAAGGGCAAAAAAGACGGGATGCGAGAGACGAAGAGCCGGCTGGCGGCTGGCAGCTGGCGGCTGACTGCTGGTTTCTCAGTCCTCACTCATCAGGAGCTGGCGGAACTTTTGCAGCTCTTCCTTGCGCGTGGGATGCTTCAGTTTTTCTAAGGCTTTGATCTCGATCTGGCGCACCCGCTCCCGCGTGATATTAAAAACCCGTGCTACGTCCTTGAGCGTGCGTGGATGGCCATCTTCAAGGCCGTAGCGCAACCTGAGAATATCCTTCTCGCGATTGCTCAATTGATTCAGCGCCCGGTCGAGCTCTTCGACCAGGAACATTCTGTATGTCTCTTTGGTCGGCGAGGGGGCATCTTTGTCTTCAATGAAATCGCCTAGGGTGTCTTCTTCCTCTTCGCCGATGGGGCGCTCCAGAGAACTGGTGTACTGCGAGACGTTTTCTACTTGCTTGATCTTCTCTTCGGGGATGCCCAATTCGCTGGAGAGCGCTTGCAGATCGGGCGCCGCCCCGTGCTCTTGGACATGCTCTTTCTTGACGCGCTGCAGCTCGCGCACTGTCTCGATCATATGCACGGGAATACGTATTGTACGGGATTGATCGGCAATGGCGCGGGTGATCGCCTGACGAATCCACCACGTGGCATACGTGCTGAATTTGTACCCCTTGGTGTGATCGAACTTTTCCACCGCGCGCATTAGGCCCAGATTGCCTTCTTGGATTAAATCGAGAAATGAAAGCCCACGGCCCATGTATTTTTTGGCGATGGAGACCACCAGACGCAAGTTCGCGGTGATCAGCTCGTCACGGGCGCACTTCTCTCCGGCGACGACCCGGCTGGCCAAGGCGACCTCCTGCTCACGCGAAAGCAAATTGATCTTGCCGATCTCTTGCAGATACATCTTGACCGGGTCATTGGCCACCTCTACTCCGAGAGCTTCACCATCTTCTTCGAGCTCTTCTTCGGTCTCTTCTTCCATTTGTTCTTCGAGCTCTTCTTCCGTGAATTCGGGGATATCGTAGATCGCTGCATCGTCTGGCGCGCCGTTGGGCCCGAACTCGTGCTCTAGCCCTCTGCTGATACTCACACTACCTCCTTCCCCCCTGGAGGAGCTGCTGTTGTTGTTGGACCAATTCTCCTTGGAGCCGCCACACCTTCTCGCGATCCCCCGCGCGCTCGGCTGCCCGCACCTCCTCGCGCAGCCGCGCGATCTGCTCTTCGATCCGCACCTGGCGCAGTCGCCGCGGCGCTTCAGCGAGGGCCCGCTGCCGGTCACTCTCTTTGAGGGGCGGCTGCATCAGCACCAGCCGCCGTACCGTCACTTGGTCTTCGGCCGAGAGCTTTGCCAACAACCCGTCGACCGTCCACTCTTCACCCAGTTCCCACAGCGATCGAGCGATCTCAGGGTACCGAGTAAAGTCCTGCACGTCCAGTTCGTCTCGCAGCCTATCGAGCGAGAGCTCCCCCTGGAGCACAAAGTAGAGCACCTGCTCTTCCGTTCCCCAGGCAGGTTTCTCTGCCGATGGCGGGGTCATTATACCCGCTCGCTTGCCCGCTTTCACGGCCCGTGCGACCTCTTCTTCCGGTAAGTTGAGCACCCGCCCAAGTTCCCGGATGATCTCATGGCGCACGGCGGCACTGACGAGCGTCGGCAGGAACTCCTTGACATTCCGCAAAATCTGCTCTTTCCCCGCTAGGGTTGCTGCATGGTGATCCTCGAGCACACTCTGTAGATAAAACTCGTGGAAGGGGAGAGCGCTCTCGGTGATTTGTATAAAAGCGTCGCGCCCCTGGGTGCGCACGAAGCTATCGGGGTCCTGCTCGGGAGGCAGCAACGCTACAAAAACTTCTAAGTCGGCGTTGCGCAAGTTGGCCATGCCGCGCACGGTCGCATTACGCCCGGCAACATCGCGATCGTACGCCAAGACAACCCGCGAAACGTAGCGTTTGAGTACCTGTGCTTGGGCCGCCGTCAAGGCCGTTCCCATACCCGCGACGATGTTTTCTATTCCCGCCTGATGAGCACCGATGACGTCCGTATAGCCCTCAACGAGAATGAGCGTGCCGATGGCGCGGGCAGCCTGACGGGCGAAGTTCAGCCCATACAAAACAGACCCTTTCTCAAAGAGCGGGGTATTGGAGATATTGAGATATTTCGGCTCCTCGTCGCCGAGGGCCCGACCGGCAAAGCCGATAATATCTCCGGCAGGTGACCAGATGGGGAAGATCAAGCGCTCCCGAAAACGGTCATAGAGTGTGCCCTCTTTCCCACGCAGCGCCAGTCCCAAAGTTTCCAGAGTCTCCCCGTCCTTGGGGAATGTCTTTATGAGATCGTCCCACTTGGGTAGGGCGTAGCCCAGTCTGAATTTTTCGATGATCTCCTTGGTGAAACCACGTCGCTTGAGATATGCACGCGCCTGCTGGCCTGCCGGGCTTACTAAATTGATCTGAAAATATCCGCAGACGCGCTCGTTCAGCTCTTTGAATTTACTCAGAGGCGAAGCTCGCTCACGCCGGATCGGCACGCCCACTTGAGCTGCCAGCCGCACTACGGCCTCAGAAAAATCAATCCGTTCGATCTTCATTAAAAACTGAAAGAGGTCGCCCCCCTCGTTGCAGCCAAAACAGTGAAAGAGTTTTTTATCGGGGGTGACGGTGAAACTGGGTGTCTTGTCCTGATGGAATGGGCACGAGCCGATGTAATTCTTCCCCGCTCTTTTGAGAGTCACATAGCGCGAGACGATCTCGAGCATATCGGCGCGCTCACGGATTAATTCGATCTCGTCACGACCGGCCATTACAGTTCCCCTACGAGATTGTCTAAGCCTTGCAGGAACGGGTTCGTCCAGCGTTCGATCGAGAGCTTGGTCACTGGGCCATGGCCGGGGTAGAGTGTATAATCCCCCGGAAGCTCTAGGAGTCTCTTGAGCGAGCGGGCCATCTGCTGGGGATCGCCGCCGGGAAAATCTGTGCGCCCGATACTCCCCGCGAAGAGCACATCCCCACTAAAGAGCGCACCTTCGCTGTCAATCTTGAAGACGACGCTGCCCGGCGAGTGCCCCGGTGTGTGCAAGACTTCGAAGATCAAACTATTCAGCTTGATGGTCTGTCCTTCGGCAAGATAGCCGTCTGGCTTGATCTTGTCAGACATAAAGTGCTCGAAGATCGGTTGGTCGTGGGGATGGAAGAGCAGCTTGGCCCCACAATGCTTACGCACAAACTCGTCGCCGCCGATATGGTCCGGGTGGCAATGGGTGTTCAGAATATAGACGACTTTCGTGTCGCCGATCAGCTCTAAAAGCTCAGGGTTCTCCTCGCCAGGATCAATGACGAGCCCTACGTCGCCGACGGTGACGACATAACAGTTCGCTTGGTACTCTCCCAGCGCGATCCCTTGGACGTTCATGCGTCCTCACTTCGTTCACGTTCCACGTTGCTCAGCGCTACCCGCGCGACGGTGAGCCCGTAGATTCTCTCAATCCCACTTTCTTTCAGAATCCGCCCGCACTCGTTCAACGTCGCGCCGGTAGTGCAGACGTCATCTACTATGAGAATACTATCGCACGGGATAAAATTTGCAAGTCGGAAGGCCCCGCGGATGTTCTCACGTCGCGCCTCGTGGGGGAGGTTCACTTGGGGCTGGGTGTCTGTGATCTTGTCCAGCGCGCACACAACGGGAACATCCCAGAGCCGGCCGAGCTCGCGCGCTAAGAGCTCGGCTTGATTAAATGCGCGCCGGCGCTCCTTCTTAGGGTACATAGGGACATAGGTGATCTGCTCGACCAGTGAGCGCAGGGGCTGTCCGGCTTGGTCGAGATAGCCCGCCAAGAGCGGGAGCAGAGCTCGCTCGCCCCCGTACTTGAAGATCCTTATGAGCACGCTGGGCACGTGATGGGGGTCTTCGCGCTCCTCGTAGTACCAGCCAAACGAGCGCATCTGTTCAAGCACTGACTCGCCGTTCACGCACGCCGGACATAGATCAAGAGTTTCGGGCAGAGGGATGCCGCAGCGACAGACATGACGCTGATCTATGCGCTCGATCCGCTCTTCGCACGTATCGCAGATAAACGCTCTCTCGCCTTCTAGAAACGGCTTTGCGCAGACGGCACACTGTGGCGGGTAGAAGAGATCGAGCACGGCCTCGGCAACTCGTGCCAGCACGATTCTAAAACTTCTAGAAGCCAAAGCCACGCGGGACAAACGTCAGCCCCACTAAAACAAACAGAATACTCAGGCCAAAAGCCAGCAACGTCCAGCGCGCCGGCGCACTCTCTCGCCGGCTGAGCCTCATCCCCACGTGTGCCGCTCCAATCGCTAAAATCATCGCCAGCGGATGCCCCAGAGGGGGCCAGGCGGCCTCCGCCAGCAAGATGAACAGCAACACCCCCAGCGCCAACTGCACATCTAACAAGACCGTGTAGAGAACTTCCCAAACGCCTCTCCGTCTCTGATACTGCGCGGCGCTCCACCAGCCGCGCACCAAGCCCCACACGCCAACGACGATGGCCAGCAGCACCAACCACCGTATCCCCTCATGCGCCTTGACGAGAAGCTCTAGCGCGCTCATAGATACTTCACCAGATCGACCAAGCGCGCTGAGTAACCCCATTCGTTGTCGTAAAACGCCACGACCTTCACCAAGCTCGGCGCCAGCACCTTCGTCGAACTCAGATCGACGATCGCCGAGCGGGGATCGCCCACACAATCGCTGGAGACCAAGGGCCATGGCGAGACGGCTAAGATATGCTTCATAGGGCCGTTGGCATAGCGTGTGAACGTCTCGTTGATCTGCTCGACGGTGACGGGCTTTTCCAGCTCGGCGACCAAGTCAGTCACCGACCCAGTGGCCACGGGAACCCTGAAGGCCATCCCATCGAGTCTCCCATTGAGTTCGGGAATGACTAAGCCGATGGCGCTGGCCGCTCCCGTGGTCGTGGGGATGATATTGATCGCGGCCGCACGGCCCTCAACTATATCTTCGTTGCTGCCATCTACTAAGTTTTGGCTCCCGGTGTAGGCGTGCACGGTCGTCATCAGCCCCTTCTTGATGCCAAACTCTTGGTGCAGAATATAGGCGACGGGAGCCAGACAATTGGTCGTGCACGACGCTGCCGAGACGATGGCGTGCTTGCTCTTGTCATAGATTCTTTCGTTGACTCCCCAGACGATCGTGGGGATGTCGCCCTTGGCTGGGGCTGTGATCAAGACTCTCTTGGCGCCCGCTTGCAGATGCTTTGCGGCTTTGTGGGCATCGCGGAAGGCGCCGGTCGCTTCCACGGCGACATCCACCTGGAGCCCTCTCCAAGGAAGCTGAGCCGGGTCTTCGAGCTGAAGCAGCTGGATCTTTTTGCCGTTGACGGCGATAGAATCCTCGCCAAAGCTCACGGAGCCATCAAAGCGACCATAGACGGAATCGTACTTACACAGATACGCGGCTTGCTCCGGCGTCTGCGAGCGGACGTTGATCGCCACGATCTCGATCTGAGGATCTTTCTGGGCAATGCGAAAGAACGTGCGAGCCGTGCGACCGAAGCCGTTGAGAGCAACGTGAATCATAGGGGCCTCCTTTCGGGCACGGCTTATTATAGCGAGCGCAGCTCAGGCCCTCACCTTTTCATATTTTGTCGATCCGATCCCGCTTCTGATTCGAAGGACTCAGGGCGCTGTCCTCTTGATTGTCTGGTCTTGGTCGGGAGCCAGAAGACGACCCAGATGGTTCTCATGCAGCTCCCATTTCAGGGGATTATCTGCGATGTATGCACGAATTTCGCTCAACTCGTGCTCGTAATGCGTTGCCACAATCGGCCGGGGAACGGGGGCCAGCCACGCGGGGTGACTGCCGATACCGAGCCGTCGTCAACGATTTGAACCGCTGCACCACATCCGACAACGATATTTCTGTAGGGGCAGGCCCCCGTGCTTGCCCTTTAGATCACTTTGAGTTCTTTGAGCACATCGAGCAGGCGGGGGAGGGGCTTCTGCCAGAGCCATGGTACCTTCAGCCAGAAGCCGGGAATTGCTTCGGAGCGATAGCTCCCCTGAGCATCAGGGGGGGATCAATGCGTATCTGTTTTGTGTGTTGAGACGATAGAACTCGGCTTGTTGGCGGTCGGGGTCAATGAGCCAATACTCGCGCACGCCGGCAGCTTCGTACCCATAATACTTTTCGCCGCGGTCCTGAGGGCCGCTCTCCGGCGAGACGATCTCGATCACGACATCCGCCGGACCATCAAGATAGGTCTCTTTCAGCCTGGCTAAATGCGCTTTCGCGATGAAGAGCACGTCCGGCTCCCGCCCACGATGTATCTCGGCCAAGCGCATCTGGAAAGGAGCATCAAGCACTTCTCCTAGATCGTGTTGCTCCACGTAGGTCTGTAATATTGCGACCAGCAACCTCTTGATCTCTTGATGTGGCACCGATGCCGGTGAGACCATAACTACCTCTCCGTCCACCCATTCCGCCCAGGTGTCCTCATCACACCAAGCTAAAAACTCTTCGTAGGTTATCTTCCTCGTCGGCGCCTCCGCATGGGCCATGAGCTCACTCCTTACTATGCTCGACCATCTTCAAAAAATACTCGTGAATGCGAGCCTCTCCCGTCAACTCCGGATGAAAACTGCTCGCCAAGAGATTCTGCTGGCGCACGAGTACTGGAGTTCCTTCGTGCTCAGCGAGCACTTCGACCTTGGAGCCAACGTGTACAACCTTGGGCGCACGAATGAACACGGCATGAAATGCCCCGATCTCTTTGATCTGTAAGTCGGCCTCGAAGCTGTCGAGCTGCCGCCCGTAAGCGTTGCGTCTGACCGTGATATCCATCAAGTTGAGACGATTCTTCGGGGAAGAACCATTCAGTTCACGAGCTAGAAGGATCATCCCGGCGCACGTCCCGTAGATGGGAAAGCCCTGCCGGCCACGCTCTCTGAGCACCGAGAGCATGCCGGTCTTCTCTAAAAGATAGGCCATCGTAGTGCTCTCGCCACCGGGGATAATTAAGCCGCTTACGTCGTCGAGCTGTGCTCTGGTGCGCACGTCGCGAGCAGCAACGCCCAACGAATGCAAAACATCTAAGTGTTCGCGAAAATCGCCCTGCAATCCCAACACGCCGACGCGCATGGCTAATTCCCGCGGACTTGTAATAACTCTTGTTCTTCAAGCTGCGCGGCGCTGATGCTCCGCATCGGCTCGCCCAAGTCTTCTGAGACTTCTGCTACTACCTTGGGATCATTGAAGTACGTGGTGGCCATGACGATCGCCTTGGCACGTTTTTCGGGGTCTTTGGCTTTAAAGATTCCCGAGCCGACGAAGATGCCGTCGCAGCCCAGTTGCATCATCAGGGCGGCATCAGCGGGGGTGGCAATCCCCCCGGCAGCGAAGTTCACCACAGGGAGTTTGCCCATCTCTTTGATAACTCTCAGCACTTCGAGGGGGGCGCCCCACTCCTTGCCCAGCGCGACCAGCTCTTCATCCGAAGCCTGCCGAACTTGACGGAGCTGTTTGTTCATCATGCGCATGTGTCGGACAGCTTCGATGACATCGCCGGTGCCCGCTTCGCCCTTGGTGCGGATCATCGCCGCGCCCTCGGCAATTCTCCGACACGCTTCGGGCAAGTCGCGCGCGCCGCAGACGAACGGCACTTTGAAAGCCCACTTATTTATATGGTGTTCGGGATCAGCGGGTGTGAGCACCTCGGACTCGTCAATGTAGTCTACCCCCAAGGCTTCTAAAATCTGCGCTTCGGCAAAGTGGCCAATTCTGCACTTAGCCATCACGGGGATTGTGACGGTGCCCATAATCTCTTTGATCTTTTTGGGATCGGCCATGCGGGCCACGCCGCCAGCGGCACGAATATCTGCCGGGACCCGCTCTAAGGCCATGACGGCGACGGCGCCGGCTTCTTCAGCGACCTTGGCCTGCTCGGCGTTGACCACGTCCATAATCACGCCGCCCTTGAGCATCTCGGCTAATCCAGACTTCACCTTAAAAGTCCCAGTGAGTCGTTCCATAGCACCCCTCCCTTCGGGATGGTGTCAGCTTCATTATACTGCGAGAAATACTGCGAGAACAAGCGGACGCAAGGGTGTCTATCGGCTCTTGCGCTTGCGCCAGCGGAGAGGAGAAGCACTCGCGATCGTGGGCTGATAGGCAGCGATCAAGAGTATCTGGTCTTGGGCGGCCTCCATCGCCGATAGATCAATAAAATAGCCGAACATCAACGGGAGCGGCTCAGCGGGCAGTTGCGGCCGAATTGTTTGCAGCAGCTGTTGGAACTGGCTCACTTCTCGTGCGTAGATGCGGGATTTCACTTCGCCCAGCACCACCACCCGATGCCTATCCCGGAGGCCTTCTGCATAGAGGTCTACATCAAGTCTTTGGTCGTCCACTGGAAAGAGACGACGTTCCAGACGCTCGACTTTGACGCCGTAGCGCTGTTTCAGATAGCTGGGCAGCACGACCCGAGCGATGTCTTCTAAGCCATAGCCGACATTCTCGCTGAGGGCACCGACCTGGGTAGCCAGCTGTTGCAGCGCCTGCTCCGTGCGCGCTTGCGCCTGAGCCAGC